>JAEEGL012656208.1_pt1 | contig 29851 bp, 33 predicted proteins | sample 9134231 | NCBI WGS metagenome assembly JAEEGL01 (sample SAMN16246548, study PRJNA631951) | gut metagenome | biome: gut microbiome; feature: rumen; material: fiber-attached | host: Bos | place: Iran: Karaj | collected 2018-10
CTGCTGCTTCGTAGGAGACAATGACCTGATAATAAACATGCTCACAAAGCGCCGCGCAAGACTTCCCTATACGCTGCCGATATGTAAGCTCGAAGCGTTCATATATAACCCCCGTGTAAAGGTCAAAGATCCGCATCCGGAGCTTGAGTTTAAGAGGGCAACTCACGATAGCATAAATGACGTGGTCAGCTTCATCAGCAGTCAGGGAAAAGGCCATGACATGTTCCATAAGCTTGATTCCGTATCTGACATAAAAACGCTTAAAGCTGAAGACTTCTGCTATCTGTCAAAAGACGGAAAAGTTGTTGCCGCCGCGGCTCTCTGGAACAGGCAGAACGTCAAGCAGTACATCCTTAAGGAATGCCGCGGAAAGATGAAGCTTGCACGTCTGCTAAATCCCCTTCTCTCGCTCCTCGGGTATGTGAAGTTTCCGCCCGATAATACTCAGGTCAATCTGGCATATATTTCCTTCGCTGAAGCCGAAAACAACGATCCCGGATTACTGACTTCGCTTCTTTCAAGGATAATGAAAGAAGCTTGCGGCAATTACGAAGCAGTCATAATCGGAGCCGTTCCTTCAAGCTGGAAACACAAGGTATTCAAGAAGATCCGAGGAATCAGCATCATGCATAACATCGCTCAGATCGTAATGAACGGGATAAACGATAATCACCCTGCAGACATCGACGGGGATAATTCCGATCTTGAGTGTGCGCTGCTGTAAAACGGCTAATGCTCATAAAATTTATTTTATGTTATATTATGTGCTATGGAATAAGAAAGGATTACTACCATGGCAGTAATATGCAAAAACTGTGCAGGCAAGCTGATATTCAATCCGGCTTCGCAGAAGCTGGAGTGTAATACCTGCGGCAGTTCTTACAGGGCGGAAGATGTTGAAGACATCTATGCGTCCAAAGGCACCAAGTACTATGACACGAGAGTCTATGTCTGCAGCCACTGCGGCGCGGAAGTCATCACGAGCGACACTGAAGCTTCCACCTTCTGTGTCTACTGCGGCAACCCCGCGATCGTCTTCAGCAGGATATCAAGGGAATACAGGCCTGACGGCATAATTCCCTTCAAGATCACCAACGAACAGGCGATCAGTAACATCAGGCAGAAGTTTCTCAAGAACCCGATCATATCCAGGGATGTAATAGGCAAGCTCACTCCCGAGAACATCCGCGGGATCTATGTCCCCTACTGGATAATAAACGCGGACTTTACGGAAGCTGACTGGATCAAGGGCGAGGTCAAGCGTGGAAAGAGTTCCGTTACAAAGTATTACTCAAGAGCAGGAGAACTCACATACAGAAACATACCGATAGACGGTTCAAGGATCTTAAACGATGAAACGAGCCGTAAACTCGAGCCGTTTTATCTCCCGGAATCAACCGATTTCGATGAGGATTACCTGAACGGTTTCTATTCGAACACTTCCGACCTGACATTTTTCGACCTGAGAAAATCAGCCGCAGAAAGATGTCATGCACTCTACGCCGAAGAAGTTGTAAAGACCGTAAAAGGCGCAAGAAACGTCAAGATCGTCGATTCGATATACCACCTCAATCTCCACGATGACCCGGTATACATGATGATGCCGGTATGGTTCTTCACGTTCAAGCACAAAGACAAACCCTACACTGTTCTCGTAAACGGACAGAACGGAAAAGTCGTCGGAACGATGCCTTGGGAACGCAAGCGTGTATGGGCAATCGCAATTTCAATGTTCCTTCTCATCATGGCAATCGTCGGACTAAGTTACGCAAGTCTTACTACCAAAGAACTTAAAGCTTTCAGGTTCTTTTCCTCACAGGGACTGCCGGTAATAATGGGATTAGGCATGATGTTCTTTACCATAGGCGGAACCGGACTGTCGCGGATCTTCAAGAACCTGAGGCTTACGCAGTCTGAAGCCATCTTCAACTTTGTTAAGAAAAGGCAGGAGTGACGAACATGACACACGATGAAGCGTATTTTTTGGTAATGCTTTTGTACGGCGCCATGTATGTATTTACAGGTGTCTCTTATGCAGTGTTTGTAACTTACCTGATCCTCAAAAAGTTCAGTGACTTCGGTGACACCACATGCAAACTCAGTGATTATTCGGTAAGAGGCATCGGATACTACCGTGCAGTCGATGACTGCCCGAATATGGAAAAGTCATTCCTTTTTACCAAATACGGAGAAGACCCGTATGTTAATATAGACCACAAGATTCCAGAAGTTCTCTTAAAGAACGCACGGAACGAAGGAGATAATTAATGGCAGAAAATCAAACGAAAAAAGGCGTAATCTTCGACATGGACGGAACAGTCTGGGACTCTTCCGAGAATGTCGCAAAGGCATGGACTGTAAAGGTCCATGAGGCAGGCTACACAGACAAGGTTGTCACAAGAGAAGACATCCAGAGAAATATGGGCAAACCCATGGACGAGATTGCCGACAATCTTTTTACATATGCTGAAAAAGGCGAAGCAAGAAATACACTCCGGTCCTCATGTGAGAACTACGAGAACGAATACCTAAGAGGCCACGGCGGAATACTTTACGACGGGATCTGCGAGACCTGGGCAAAGCTCAAGGAAATGGGCTATCACGTCTATATCGTAAGCAACTGCCAGGCAGGCTACATCGAGGCTTTCCTGGAGTTCTACAATATCGCATACGGCAAAGAAGAAGACCTCGTGGAAGACATCGAGTGCTACGGAAACAACTTCCTGCAGAAGGATGAGAACATTAAGCTCATTGCAGAGAGAAACGGCCTTACCGCCGCATGCTACGTGGGCGACATCCAGAGCGATTACGACTCCACCGTAAAGGCAGGATTCCCCTTCATCCACGCAAAGTACGGATTCGGAACGATCAATGCCGAAGTTCCTTACATCAACAGTTTCGACGAACTCACAAAGGTTGTCCCTGAAGTTATTGGTTAAAGAAAGAGGAGATCAACATGTCCAAAGACGAAATCTCAATTCCCCCTATCCTCAAGATCGAGCGCGGAGTTACTTCCCACATCGGCGAATACCTGAAGGCTGAAGATTTCACGCAGGTCGTAATTCTTTTCGGAAACGGTCTCATCGCGATGTTCGGCGATACGGTCTTCAAGTCTTTCGACGAGGCAGGCGTAAAGGTTCTTCACAGCCAGGAGATGGACACTGTTGACTTCAAAGACATAACTAATCTTGCATTTGAGCTTCCAAACAAGACACAGGCCATCATCGGAATGGGCGGCGGTAAAGTCATAGACGCAGCTAAATATATCGGATACATTCTGCGTATTCCCTTCATAAGCGTCCCTACGAGCTCGTCATCAGACGGATTCTCAAGTTCTACCGCATCTCTCATCGTTGACGGTCACAGGAAATCCCTTCCCGCAAAGATGGCTTACGGCATCCTCGTGGACACTGACGTCATCAAGAGCGCACCCGTCAGATTCCTTCATTCCGGAGTCGGCGACATGGTAGCTAAGATCCAGTCTACTTACGACTGGCAGCACGAGGAAGACTTGGGCTACGGCGAAGTAAACGACTTCGCTTTCATGATAGCCAAGAAGGCAGTCAACTCATTCGTAAGAACACCTTTCCAGTCAACTGAGGAAGAGCTCTTCCTTAAAGAGCTGTTAGACTCCCTCGCAATGAGCGGCGTCGCAAACGAGATCGCAGGAAACTCTGCTCCTACAAGCGGCAGTGAGCACCTGATCTCACATGCATTGGATTCATTCCTGGAGCGCCCTCAGCTCCACGGCGTACAGGTCGGAATCGCCACATACATCATGTGCAAGATCTTAGATCACCGCTGGCAGAGAGTCGACACGGTCTTCACGAAGACAGGCTTCTGGGACTACTGCGCAACGCTCGATCTCAAGGTCGAAGATTACGCAAAGGCGATCGACCTTGCACCTTCAATGAAGCCTCACCGCCACACCTATCTGCACGAGGAAAAGTACAGAGAAATGGCAAAGGCTCTGCTTACAACTGATGAAAAACTGAAGGCAATACTGCACTAACATGAAACTCGCAACACTTTCCGAAAAAGAGATAATCATAACGCTTATAGCACTCGCGCTCCTTCTTCTGTTTGCGTTCGTGTTCGGCACGCTAATGGAGAAGATCAAGGGACCGCGCGTAGTAGGTGAGATCCTTGGTGGCATGATCTTGGGCGGGAGCTGCCTGTTCCTGCTCTTCCCTGCCATTTCACAGCAGATATTCTTCTTTTATCCCGAAGAAGGAAAAGTCTTAAACATCTTCTATCAGTTGGGACTCATATTCCTGATGTTCCTTTCAGGCTACAACACCGACATCAAAGTCGATAAGACAAATGCGAAAACGATAAGCTTGGTATTCATAGGTGCAACCATTCTTCCGATGGCAGGAAGCATTCCGTTCTTCGGTCTTTTCAAAGAGCATTTCATCGGAAGCATCAACAACGAAACAGCTTACTGCCTTGTATTTGCGATAGGCGTTGCGATCACTTCCATTCCCGTAATCTCAAAGATCTTTTTCGACATGGGGATAATGAACACCAAGTTCTCCAACACTGTCCTGACGGTTTCGACATTCCAGGATCTGTGCCTCTGGATCCTCCTTAATGTTGCGACAAGGATCGCGCAGTCAGGCGAGATAAAACTCGTTGAAATGATCGTCATCGTGTTTGTCACCATCGGCATATTTGTCGCGATCGCCTTGATCTCAAAGCACGTAAAGCAGATAAAGACAGAATGGAAACCCGTAACGTTTTATTCGCTGAGTTTTGTCGTGCTGCTTATGACATGCGGACTGCTCTACATCGCGGGAATAAACATCATGTATTCCGCATTCGTTATCGGCTATCTGATAAAAGCCGTTTTCGGAACCGAAGAGACAACCAAAAACAGAATGCATTCGCTCGAGCAGATCGCATTCTCATTCTTCATCCCTATCTATTTCGCACTCGTCGGAATACAGCTTAACGTAGTACACGATTTCTCAGTCACGAGATTCCTTCTTTTCTTCGTGATAGCATTCGGACTTGAGTTCATCGGAACGTGGCTGTTGCTCCTGCCTTCAGGCCTTAAGATGAGCACCAAAATGAACTTCGCGATAACGATGAATGCAAGAGGCGGCCCGGGAATCGTTCTCGCAACCGTCGCTTATTCATACAACATAATCAGCCTGGAATTCTTCACCGTGCTGATACTGACGACTATGCTCTCTTCCATGATCGCAGGATATTACCTGAGGCTGCAGCAGAGAAAAGACGCTAACGTCTTCAACGAGCTTTAACTAACATAATGATATGATCGGACGAAAAAGGAGATCACATATGGCAGATAAAACACGCGCAGAAGAACTTTACGAGAAGTACGACAAGGGCGAGATGGACATCCAGACGTTCCTTAAGCAGTTCGGCAAAGAGAAGTTTTTCTACTCAACACCTTTTGGTGAAAAAAAGGACGGCAGCAAAACGTTTTTCGTTCTGAAAGCACCCGACAATGCAGGATTTCTCCCTGTCTTCACCACCACTGACAGAGCCAAGGCTTTCTTTGAGAAGATGGACCGTGCAGGATACATGCTCATGCAGGGTACATTCCACGATATAGTTTCGACAGCAAAAAAAGCCAACGAAAAGGCTCCCTTACAGCTCGGCGTAATTGTCGATCCCGGTTATCCTCAGATCCATATCGAAGCAAAGAACCTCGATCCCGTTATTGACGCTACTAGGTAAGCATCATGGCGGTCACATACAGAAAACTTACGGCATCAGATCTTGATACGTTCATCAGCATGCGCATCACTCAGCTCAGAGAAGAAGGCGCTACTGAAGACATCGATCTTGTACCGGCATTAAAGGATTACTATAACCGCCATTTAGCTGACGGTACGTTCGTCTCATGGCTCGCAGTCGACGGTGATAGGATAATCGGAACAAGCGGCATGTCTTTTGTTGAAAAGCCGCCTTATTTCAGCTGCCCGACAGGCAGGATCGGACTTCTTTCCAGCATGTTCACGGATCCAAACTACAGGCGCATGGGCATCGCGAAAGAACTGCTTCACAGAGTCGTCTGCGAGGCACGAGACTATGGCTGCGGCGCAGTTCAGATCACCGCATCTGACATGGGAGTAAAACTATACACTGCATACGGATTTGTCCACAACGGCAACTTCATGCAGTACAACTTGTGAGGATTATATGGAAATCAAACGAATAGACGAAGTTAACGATACGATCGGTGAATTCATAAACAAAGAGTTTTCCGATTACGCAAGACAGAATGAAGTAGTACTGAACTACGATGAATTCAATTTTGTAGCAGAAGATGACGACGGCGCGATCCTCGGTGTGATCACCGGCCGCACAACCTACAACGAAGTCCACATAGTAGATCTCATCGTCAACCACGAATGCAGAAGAGGCGGCGTAGGAAGCAAGCTTGTTGCTGCCGTTGACGAAGCATACAAAGGCAAAGGTTACTCGAAGATCACACTCACTACGTTCGGTTTTCAGGCTCCCGGTTTCTACAAGAAGCAGGGCTATGAACTTGAGTTCGTAAGAGAAGACAAAGACCCCAAGCTTTCCGAATACTTCTTTGCAAAAAAGATCTGAGAATGAATCACGAAGATTATTTAAAGCTCATAGACGAAACGATCGCAAACGGCAGATACAAGGCTGACTGGTCTTCCCTGTCCGGCCATAAGATCCCTTCATGGTATTACGAAGCCAAGTTTGGCATCTTCATTCACTGGGGAATCTACAGCGTTCCCGCTTATGCGTGCGAATGGTATCCGAGATGGATGTACAACCCGACTTCACATGAGTATGAGTTCCATAAGAAGAATTTCGGCAATCCTACCGTATTCGGGTACAAGGACTTCATCCCGATGTTCAAGGGCGAAAAGTTCGATGCGGATCAATGGATCGAACTCTTCAAAAATGCCGGAGCGAAATACGTAATGCCCGTCGCAGAGCATCACGACGGCTTCGCGATGTACGATACGGAATTCAACCGCTGGAACGCAGCGAAGATGGGCCCTTGCAAAGACATCGCACTCGAAATTAAACGTGCATGCGAAGACAAAGGACTCTCTTTCTGCGCATCTTCTCACAGAGCAGAGCACTACTTCTTCATGAACATGGGACGGTCGATAGACAGTGACGTAAACGATGATGAATACAGTGACTTCTATGGTCCTGCTGTTCTCACTCCTGAGCTTTCTGACACCACCGTCTTTGCGACGATCAACGACATCTTTGCATCACAGCCCGATGAAGAATTCCTTACTGACTGGCTCGTGCGCACATGCGAAATTATAGACAGATTAAAACCATCAATCCTCTACTTCGATTCATGGATACATAACGCGGCATTTAAACCTTACCTCAAGAAGGTCTGTGCATACTACTATAACCGCGCTCTTGAGTGGGGCAAGGAAGTAACGATCAACTTCAAGCACAACGCATTCCCGCCTGATGTCGCGACTTACGACGTTGAACGCGGAGCTCTTACTGGCATCGCTCCCACGCCTTGGCAGACAGATACTGCTATCGGCAGAAAGTCATGGGGATACACCAAGGACAACGAGTTCAAACCCGCAAGACAGATAATCTGTGATCTTGTAGATATCATCAGCAAGAACGGAATGCTTTTGCTCAATGTCGGTCCCAAGCCCGACGGCACGATAACAGATGAAGAAAACGCAGTTCTTCTCGAGATCGGAGAATGGCTTAAAGCAAACGGTGAAGGCATCTACGGAACAACTCCGTGGAAGGATTTCGGCGAGGGTGAAGTCAACAACATCGAAGGTTCTTTCCGCGACAACGACGAAAAGGCATTCACTTCAAAAGATTTCAGATTCACTTATAAGAACGGTTATCTCTACGCTTTCTGCATGCATCCGGATGCTAAAGAATTCTGCATCAGCTCTTTGAAGATAAAGGGTGAATTCGACATCGTTACGGGCAAGGTTGAAGCACTTGGCGGTTATGTTGTTACTGACAGTAAACGTGATAGCGAAGGACTCCATATCGAATTAGACAGGATACCTGATTCAGATAAACCCATCGGATTTAAGATCGAGATAATCTGATCAGCTTAAGATGCTTTTCGCTGCAAGGTATGCTTCGCTCATGCATGCCTGAAGATTGAATCCGCCGCTTATGCCATCGATGTCTAATGCTTCTCCCAGGATGTAAAGACCAGGTACGATCTTTGACTGCATTGTCTTGCGGTCAACCTCATTTAATACGACACCGCCTCTTGTAACATATGCTTTTTCAAGATCAGGCGCCCTGTCGATCCCTATCTTAAGATGCTTCATCAGACGGCATATCTTCTTTCTCTTATCCTTCGGAAAACCCTGCGCGTACAAGTCAGATGCATCAGCCTGCGCTGCTATCTCTGCAGCTACAGATGCGGGTACGTATCTTGAAAGGATCGTGGTTATCTTCGTGTCAGCATGAGCATTGATCTGAGACTGAAGTTCGCTGTCGAAAGCTTCGTCATTCAATGACGGAACAAGATCAAGCTCTAGATATACATTCGTACAATCAATTGGGATCTCCCTTGAAATCTCCATCGGTGCGGGACCCGTAAGTCCGAATTCAGCGAAAAGAGTGTCACCTTCAAAAGATGCGGTCTTCTTATCTTCAGTGAAAACACTTACCTTAGCATTAACTGATACACCGCTTAAGTTCCTGCAAAGATCAGCTGACGCTTCATCAATCTTTACGGGTGCAAGCGCGGCTTTAACCTGATTTACCGTGTGGCCTAATCTTTTCGCAAACCTATAGGAATCACCTGAAGAACCTGTATGCGTAAAAGAATTACCGCCGCAAGACAGTATCACCTGATCGAAGTGGTACGTTCCTTTATCAGTTATTACTTCGAAGTCATCCTTTTTATTTATTTCAGTTACCTTTGTCTCACGAAGTATTTCCGTACTGTCAGAAATATAATCAACGATAGCATCCCTGACTCTGACAGCACTGTCACATACCGGGAATATCCTGTTATTCTCTTCTTCCTTGAGCTTTAATCCGAGATCATTCTCCACAAAAGACATGGTGTCTTCAGGACTATATTCCTTCAGTGCGGGATAGATAAATTTCTCTGCTTCGTGATAACACTTCTTAAGTGCGGAAGCGTCCTTGCGGTTGGTGATGTTACAGCGGCCATGTCCCGTAAGAATAAGCTTTTTACCGGGTACGGGATTCCTGTCGATAAGAGTGACTTCCATATCACTCCCCTCGTTAAGGCGCTTCAACTGACAGGCCGCAAAAAGGCCCGCTGCACCGCCGCCGATTATCCCAACTCTCTTTTTCATACAGATATTCTATCTCAATTATTCTGACGGAGAATAATCTTTTTCCATTCCGCTAAAATACCCAAGACAGACGGGCTTTGAGGCTTTAAAATATAACTGTTGTAAGAGCGGACAAAACATTATCGAAAATGACAGGAACTGTAATCCACCGGAAGTTATACTGACCTCATCAAGGAAGGAGAACACGAGATGGAGTGGCTCACGGGTATCAGATCAGCGATAGACTTTATCGAGAACAATCTTGAAAATGACATCAGTGTACAGGATGTCGCTGACAAGGTCTTTATCTCTCCGATCTTTCTGCAGCGCGGCTTCTCGCTCATGACGGGTTTTTCCGTCGGCGAGTACATCCGCAACAGAAGACTCTATCAGGCAGCGCTCGACCTGGTAAACACGGAGGATATGGTGATCGTCATCGCCTACCGCTACTGCTATGAGACTCCCGAGAGCTTCACAAAAGCATTCTCGCGTTTCCACGGAGTAACGCCTTCTCAGGTCAGAAACAGCACTCCGTTCAAACCTTTCCTTCCAATAAAGATCAACTTAACTGTTCAAGGAGGAAACAACATGGATTACAAGATCAAGCAGATGACCGGCTTCAAGGTCATAGGATTCCAGAAGGTATTTGACGCTGAGACTTCTTACGCAGAGATCCCGAAGTTCTGGGATGATATCTGCACCAAGTACGCAAACAACGTCTGGGCAGGAAAAACACCCGCTAACGCTTTGGAAAAGGCCGTAAAAGACAACAACATCGGTGAGTTCGGCATCTGCATCGACGACATCAGCGGCAACAAGTTCAGATATCTGATCGCAGGAAAGTACGAAGGCGGCGAAGTTCCCGAGGGCCTTGAGATCTATGAGTTCGCAGACAACGATTGGGCAGTCTTTGATATCTACGGACCCTGCCCCGGTGCACTCCAGTCTGTAAACACAAAGATCTTCACTGAGTGGCTTCCCGGCAATCCCGATTATGAGATATCAGGCAATGCCAATGTCGAATGGTACGACTGCAAAGCAATGCCGACCGACAAGGATTATCACAGTGCCATCTGGATCCCTGTCAAAAAGAAATAAGCTTAACTTATCTGCTTCAGAGGCTGCCTTCGGGCGGCCTCATTTTTGTCTTGTTGCTCTTCCCTGCCAAATGTGAAACAATATCAGGCGATAAAACGTAAGGCGGTAATCTTGTGGCCAAAGTAATCGTAGGAATGTCCGGAGGAGTCGACAGCGCTGTTGCAGCATATCTGCTGAAGCAACAGGGCTATGAAGTGCTGGGCGTTACTCTTCGCGTATGGGGTTCCGATGAGGAAGGCGACAGCAGGTGCTGCGAGATCGACGAGGCGAGGCGCATCTGCCAGCTTCTAGATATTAAGTACCATCCGCACAACTGTACCGCCCTTTTCAAAGAGAATGTTGTAACTCCCTTTGTTGACGCATATCTCGAGGGCCTTACGCCCAATCCCTGCATCGAGTGCAACCGTTTCGTAAAGTGGGCCAAGATGATCGAACTGGCTGACATTTTCCAGGCGGACTTTGTCGCGACCGGCCACTACGCATATATCGACAAGCTCGAAAACGGCAGATTCGCTGTCCGCAAGGCTTCGCATATCAGCAAAGACCAGACATACATGCTCTATAAGCTCACACAGGAGCAGCTTTCAAGAACGCTCATGCCTTTGGGTCAGTACACCAAGGACGAAGTTCGTAAGATCGCTGAAGACGCGGGTCTCCCCTGTGCCCACAAAGAGGAATCCCAGGAGATCTGCTTCGTCACAGAAGGCAGATACACGGATTTCATAAGCGAGCACACAAACAAGGTGCTTCCCTCAGAAGGCAATTTCGTTGACGAGGAAGGCAATATCCTCGGTAAGCACAAAGGTATCCACCAGTATACTGTCGGCCAGCGAAAAGGCCTCGGAATCGCTTTGGGCTACCCTGCCTTTGTCACAAAGATCTGCCCTGAGGACAATACCGTTGTTCTTGGAACAGAAGAATCGCTTATGTGCGATACTTTCCTTTGCAGGGACGTCAATTTCCAGGCGATTCCCGCTCCCGCAGCCGGAGATAAGATCCGCTGCCTCGCCAAGGCCAGATACCATCAGACCGAGCGTCCCGCCACCCTCGAAATGCGATCTGACGGACTTGTAAGCGTTAAGCTGGATGAGGCCGTCAAAGGCGTATCCCCCGGTCAGTCGGCAGTTTTTTACGATGACGAAGGCCATGTTGCAGGCGGAGGCCTGATCGTCAGATAATCCTTGATATTAAAGGCTTTGTAACAATGTTACAGGGCCTTTTCTTATCTCCGAACCGCATTTTTCCGCTCAGTTCAGGACAGATTTTTGTTTTTTGTTTGTTTACACCAAGGAAACTACAAAAATAAACTTAAAGATATAATTAGGGTAAGAAGCCGGCATTTATTAATTCTACAGGGGACAGCCATGGAAACTGCGATCAACCTGCAAGCCGTATACATTACCGATCTGGTCGGAATAACGATCCTCGTGGTCATACTGGCGACGAAAGGCTGGAATCTGCCGGCCCGTAAAGATGAGAGCCATATCCTCCTCGCCCTGCTCCTCGTTTCAATACTCAACTGCATCGCTGACATATATGTTTTCGGCTGTGACGGACTCCCCGGTCTGAAGCACTACTATATCCTGCTGATCGGCAACACCTATCTCTACTTCTACAACCTGATCGTCGGCATCGGAATAATCTATCTCATCATCAAGCACATAGACCGCAAAGCCAAAGGATGGCACATTATCCTGTTTTGGATACTTGTCATAACTGAAGCTGTTCTTCTGGTCATCAATTTCTTCAAGCCCGTTGTCTTCGGTCTGGACGAAAACAATAAATACTACAGAGGTTCTTATTATCTGCTGTTCGTCATAGTGGGCTTCGTGCTTATCTTCTACGGATATCTGTATTACCTGATAAACAAACTGAGGAACCCATCGCTCAGATACTTCCCCGTTATCGGATTCTTAACGCCTATCCTGCTGGGCAACGCGATCCAGATGCAGATCTATGGCATTTCCCTCCTTCCGATCAGCTTTACCGTTGCGTTCTCGGCAATAGCGATCGCGCTGCAGAATGAGTGTATCTACATCGACAAACTGACAGGCGTATATAACCGCTATGAGCTCGACAAGGTCTTAAAGGGCCGCATAATAAAGCGTCATATGAGGATCGCTGCGCTGATGCTCGATCTCAACGATTTTAAATCCATTAATGACAACTTCTCACATGAGGAAGGTGACAATGCGCTGGTGGCATTTGCAAACATACTCGCTGAAACAATTTCAGCAGAAGGTATCGTCGTCAGATTCGCAGGTGACGAGTTCATAGTCCTGATGCCCAAGTTCAAAGGCGATGACATATCTGAATACAGAGAACGAATCCACACCGCGCTCGACAAGTACAACGAGACTTCCGGCAAGCCTTACAAGCTCTCGGCGGCGATCGGCGGAAGGATCTTCGATTCAAAGCAGGATGATATGAATGATCTCGTAAGCCAGATCGATCAGCTCATGTATTCCGACAAAAAGGCGTTCTACCAGCAGCACGACAGACGAGGCAGACGGCGCCAGGAAGACAAACAGTAAACAACAAAAAGGCAGCTCAAAAGGCTGCCTTTCGTTTTCATTCTGAGTTTAGTATCAGTAAAGACTTACCGACTTGCCGTCATCGTTGTAGATCTTCTTCTCATTTACGACTACGTAACAGTTGCCGCCGAGCTTTGCAGCCTTTGCTTCGATAGTCTTGAAGTCGATCTGTCTGCCGTTGATCTCCAACATGATGGTGCCGCTCTTCTTTGAAGAAGATGTTGTCTTCTTCGCAGTAGTTGACTTTGAAGATGTGCTCTTCTTTGTCGTAGAAGCCTTCTTTGCAGCTGTCTTGCCTGCATTTGCAGCCTTCATAGCAGCGCTGGACATGGCTGAATTGGTCTTGGAAGCAGAAGTCTTCTTTGTTGTTGTCTTTTTCTTTGTGGTCTTCTTTTTCTGTGTTTCGCCTGAAAGCGCATCAGAGATCTGCTTAAAAGTATCTCCGAAGATTGAAGAAATATCGAGCTTGTCGTCTGCCATTATAGATACCTCCGTGTAAAAAGAATTTGTTATTTATTCACCAATGATTCTATTAATAATCGAAAATATCGTCAACCGAATATTTATCGCACTACATTTGTATTGATACAGTAATGATATAGCAGTATGATATGCAGTATAAGTAATAACTATTGGAGGCACATTATGTCCAGCACTATACAGATTAGAGTTGATGATGAATTAAAACAGAAATCCGATCTTTTATTCAAAGAATTAGGAACTGATACAACTTCTGCTGTAAGAATGTTTCTTACTCAGGCTGTAGCAGTCGGCGGTTTTCCTTTTGAGATCCGAAAAATAACTCATAACCCGTTTCTACCATTATCCGAAGAAGAGATATACGACAAACTGGAACGTTCGCGCGCTCATAGTAAAAGAGGTTCAAACAAAGACGCCGAAAAAACCATTTCGGATTTGAGGTCAAAGTATGACCTATAAAGTAAGAATCACACCGGATGCCGAAGAGGATCTTGATGGATTTTTAGCCTGCCTGATCAATGAACGTAACAGCAAACAGGCTGCAATAAACGTTCTTAACGATTTTGAAGCAACAGTACAAACCCTTACAACTGTAGCAGGCAGTCTTAAGATGTGTGACAATCTGAAATTAAAAGAACTTGGATACAGAAGAATCAATTTTCTGTCTCATAGATACTTTATGCTCTATAGGATTGAAAAGAATAAAGTATACGTAGATGCAATCTTACACGGCTTGCAAGATTTAGAGAGAAAAATGATGTAATAGCAACTGCTTCTATCACTTAATGAAGTTAGTCCAGGCATGCTCCTCTGTCTCGGGCAGACCGATCTTCTCTTTACCGAGAGCGATACTTTCCATGAGGAATACCATGTTCCTTGCAAGGACACGCATTGTCTGTTTGCCTTCCTCATCAGCATCTGCCTCACCGGGCGCGCCGCCGTGGATGTTGTTCCAGTACTGGCTCGTTGCGACCGGCATGTTAGCTATCGTGAAGAACTTATTGAGCTCGTCAAATGTCGCGGTACAGCCAGAACGTCTAGCGCATACTACGCTTGCTCCGACCTTGAACCTCTTATCGAAATGAGAGCTGTAGAATAACCTTTGAAGCGCAGACACGAGCGTTCCGTTGGCACAGCCGTAGTAGACCGGTGAACCGACTATCAGACCGTCTGCCTGCTCAAATTTGGCAGCGATCTCATTGACCGCATCATTAAAAACGCACTTGCCCGTACTTCCGCAAGAACCGCAGGCAATGCAGCCTCTGATATCCTTTTTGCCGAGATGTATTTCTTCGTATTCAACATTCAGTTCATCGAAGATCTTTTCCATCTCGCGGAAAGCAACAGAGATGTTTCCGTTCTCCCTGGGGCTTCCGTTGAGGAGCAGTACTTTAAAACGTTTTTCCATATTTACCTCAGATGTAATAAACGTAGTCAGTTTTGCGCGGAGCTGCTTCTTTTGCAGGCTCTGCTGCATAACCCAATGCGCAATGACCGATGCCCTCGTATTCATCAGTTATGCCAAGCTTTGCAATGAGAGCTTTGCCGAAATCAGATTCAAACTCTTCTTTCGCACGGTGGATCCAGATGCTCGCAATGCCTAAGCTTTCTGCGGCATTCATGAGATTTCCCATTACGAGAGAACCGTCGTAAACATGCGTCCATACATCCTTTTTAGCGAGAACGATAAGTATGACGGGAGCTCCGTAGAAAGGATCAAACCCTGCGTCCCATCCGCCTATCTTTCTGTTGGCTTCAGAGATGTCGTCACGTGTCTTCTTATCCGTTACCGCAATGATGATCGGGCTCTGCTTGCCCATTCCGGTAGCGGCGTATGTGCCTGCCTTGATAATGGCTTTAAGATCATCTTCGCTGATCATGTCGGGCCTAAAATTCCTGCAGCTTCTTCTGGTTTCCAATACTTTAAGTGTTTCGTTCATGGTGTCACCTCAATAACCAATTTGGGAAAGGATCATGTCGAGCAGCTCTGCATTCCTAATCGAAAATTCAGGCGTGATGTGCTGTGCTTCACCTACCTCGATGCATCTTCCGAGCTGTTCAACTTCGAGCATGTAATTCTGTGCCGCATTGACCGTGGGATTGTACTCTTTCGAGCCTGACTTAATGGTGTATGTAAGTCTTCCGGCCTGGTTGTATTCAACGTCTGAAACAATGGTTCCCTTTGTGCCGTGAATATAAAGCCTGTCTAATCTTCCGTCATTTGCAGGATCGAATACCATGCCAACATTGAATGCCGCTCTCACGCCGTTCTTGAACTTCAGGATGACCGATGCAAACAGATCTGCGCCCTCATCGTTGAACTCGGCGTCTGCTTTTACGTAATCGATATCAGAATCGACGAGTGAAAGGATCATGGTCGTGCAGTAGCAGCCGAGATCGTAGATCGCTCCGCCGCCCATGCTCTTGTGGATCCTGATGTCCTCGACATAACCCTGGGTATAGAATGCAGTCTCAATGAAATCAACGTCACCGATGATGCCGCTGTCGAGATCATTCTTCAAAGAAGAGACGTAATTCGTATGAAGATAAGCATATGCTTCCATGAGGATCACGTTGTTCTCTTTTGCAACGGCGAACATCTCTTTCGCATCTTCAGCATTGAGAGCCATCGGCTTTTCGCACAGAACGTGCTTGCCGGCCTTCAAAGCCTTGATAACCCATTCCTTGTGAAGGTGATTCGGAAGCGGGATATAAACCGCCTGAACTTCAGGGTCTTCCAGAAGTTTTTCGTATCCAACATAGCCCTTCTGAAAGCCGAAGGTTTCCTTGTATTCATTAACCTTGGCTTCGTTTCTGCCTGCAATCGCGTAAAGCTCACAGTTGATCGCATCTTTCATGCCGGGGATCGTGCATCCCTTGGCAATGTTTGCAGTTCCTAAAACGCCCCATTTTACTGACATAACGGATACCTCCTCTTACATGCTCATGCGGAAGATCTCAAGCATCGCCTGTTCATTTAATACCTTGGCAGAACCCATCTCTCCGCCTACACCGACAGCGCACTTGTGAGCCATCGTAACAAGATCTTCCTCGGTCGCATTGACTCCGAGCTCACGAAGATTTGTAGGCATCTTTATAGATCTGTAGAAGTCCTCCATTGCCTCGATGCCCTTGAGAGCGATCTCTTCATCAGTGCCCTCGTCCTTAACATCCATTACGTTGACCGCAAACTTCTTGAACCTGGGCAGGCAGTTCTTGTAAACGTATCTTGCCCATGAACCCCAGATGGCAGCAAGACCTGCGCCGTGAGCGACATCGTAAAGGCCTCCGAGCTCATGCTCGAGCTTATGTGTCATCCAGTCACCGCCGTCGTTGCCGCAGCCGGTAAGTCCGTTATGTGCAAGACTTCCTGCCCACATTACTTCATCTCTTGCATCGTAGTTCTTGGGATCGTCACGAAGGATAATCGCATTTTTCTTAACGGTACGCAGAAGACCTTCAGCCAGGGCATCCGTGATCTCCATGTTGCCGCCATTGGTGAAATATCTTTCCATCGTATGCATCATGATGTCTGTGCATCCGCATGCTGTCTGATAGTCAGGCAGAGTCATAGTAAGCTCCGGGTTCATGATCGCAAACCTGGGGCGCCCGAAATCACTGCTGTATCCGCGCTTAACGAGTCCCTCTTCCTTGGTGATTACGGAAGAATCACTCATCTCGCTTCCCGTAGCAGCGATAGTGAGGATGACGCCCAAAGGCAGACATCCTGATACCTGACGCTTGTAATCGTAGTAATCCCAGACATCGCCTTCATTTGCGACACCGTATCCGATGGCTTTTGCAGAATCAATGGCGCTTCCGCCGCCTACGGCAAGGAGGAAATCGATATTTTCTTTCTTGCAGAGCTCGATGCCCTCATAAACAAGCGAAAGATGGGGATTGGGAACAGCTCCGCCCAGTACGACATACTTTATGCCTGCCGCATCCAATGTATCGGTAACACGCTGGAGAAGGCCGGAACGCACGACGCTTCCGCCGCCATAATGGACCAGTACCTTCGTACCTCCGAACTCCTTGATAAGGTCAGAAACCTTACTCTCGGTATTCTTTCCGAAAACAACTTTGGTGGGGGTATAGTACTTGAAATCAAACATGGTCTCATTCTCCTCTCAAGAAAATTTAAACTTTTTTAATTTTATCATCATCAAAAGGGGCTATATTATAAGAAACCTCGCATTTTTATCAGATTTAGGCTATTTCAAAGACGGAGGCGAAAAATGAAGCGGCACATAATCGCATTAACTTGCATGATCCTCATCACATCATTTTCGGCAGGCGTTCTAACCGGTTGCAAGCCCAAAGAGACCACCCCTTCAGAAACTGAAAACACAACCGCAGAAGAAACAACAACAGCTGAAGAGACAACAACTTCAGAGGAGACCATCGTTTCAGAAGAAACTACGTCTTCTGAAGAAACAACCACATCTGAAACAACTGCAGCTCCGACATCAAAACCTCTTGGTAAAGTTACCGTTTCTAATCAATATACGCATAAGAAATCGAAAATTCCCAAGATCACGATTGAAGGTGTTAGTACTACTGCAATAAACAAAGAGATACTGAAGAAATTCAAATCTGATGCAAATGACAAGGATGTTATCGTTAAATATTCGTATTATATCGGCAAGTCATTTGTTTCTATCGTAATCGTCCCTTCATGGACAGGTGAAGAAACAGGCGGTGATGCACCGGATCCGGTCTATGTTTATAACATCTCCAGGACAACCGGTAAAAACATGACGAGAAAACAGTTGCTTAAAACACTCAAGATCTCAGACAAGAAATTCAATTCAAAGGTTAAAAAGGGAATCAAAAAGTTCTACAAGGACACATTCGGAAAAGACTTTCTCAAGTATTTTAAGTCTGACTATAACAGATCGATCAAAAAGAAATATCTGAAAAGAGCAATTCCCTACTACAACACAAAAGGAAAACTCTGTTTTTACATTCACGATATAGATGTTCCGATCGGAATCGGAGCAATGGACATGACCGGAACTTTATAATTTGCGGAGTACTCCCTAATGAAACACACAGCTAAATCAATTTGTTCGATACTTGCAATTTCAGTTCTGCTTGTTCTCTTAAATTCCTTTACAGGTTGTTCATCCCAACAAAAAAACAACCGTGAAACTACTATCACCGGAGAAACGCAGAATACTGTAAATCCAGACATTTGTGAGCCGCAAGGCAGCATCCCGAGTGATGCCATGATTACGGAAACGGAGCCCGAAGGCCAGGCCACTGAGAGAAGAGAAACAACCATAACTGAAGGCACCACGGTTTCAGAAGAGACAACAATACCTGAAGAAACGACAACCACCGAAGAAAGTACTGTCCCAACAACCACAAGCGCTCCTGCATCAACCAAGAAAACAGCCAAAGTAACAGTCAAGGTTGTGGATGCGGTTAAAAAGACCATCAAGAGAAATAAGGATACTTACACATACCGGATTCCTAAAGTCATCATATCCAATAAGAGCACAAGTGCTGCCAACAAGAAGATGATGACCACTTTGAGCAAGATCAACTCAAAGTACAACAAGATGACTTATTCATACTATATCGGCAAGGGTATAGTCTCTATTCTTATAAGCATCAATAAGATCGATATGTTCGGAGCTGATTACAAAGTATTCAACCTGTCGATAAAGACCGGAAAACTGATAAGCGACAAATCCGTAGTAAAAGCTTACGGAACTACTGACAAGAAGTTTTTCTCCATGGTAAAGAGCACTTACAAGAAGGTTGGAGGAATTATGCAGAACTCCAGCAAATTGATTTCACAGCAATGCGCAAACAGAAATGTCAGCAGAGCATCCTACAAATACGTTCATCCGTACATAAGCAGCAACGGTCATCTGAGTTTTGTCGGACTCGTATATTACGACGGAGAAGCCGGTTTCCCGCGCGACATCAGATGGTTCCCCTTTGATGCGGTCAAAAAGAAATGCCTGTTTAAATTCAACTGATCTATCTGCAACATTTTTCTTCTTTTATCTGTATTCAGGTTAAAGGCACGAAAACGGAGGGCAGAAAAATGAAGATCACTCAGGCCAAGAATTATAAGAAACCGCTCTATGCGATAGGTATCGCAGCAGCAATCGTGGCTGCATCAGTATCCGGATGCACAGACTCCGGTAAGATCAGCTACGCAGGCGAAATGGATACACGCCCCACAGAAACATCTGAAGTAAGGCTCGCGGGCGAAACATACGAAACAGAGAAAACTCCCACCGAGACATCTGAAACGAAAACTGCCAGCGAAACAACTAAACGTCCCACCATGACTACAAAAGTTATACTTGATGGCGGAGCCCCAATCGATGATAATGACTGCTATGAAGCATGAGGTTAAAACATGAAGATAACGCCTTCCAAAAACCATAAAAAGCCGCTCTACGCGATTGGAATTGCCGCCGCACTTACGGCTGCAGCAGTATCCGGGTGTACAAATCCTTTTGTCCAGCTCGCCGGAGAAACGACAACAAGTGCGGCACCCACCGAGACCGAAGTCGAGCTCGACGGTGACGTTGCAATTGAGCAGACAGAACCAAAAAGAGAATCCATTGTCGAAACGATAACGGCCGGAATAGTTACCATCACACTTGATCCTAATCAGTAATATGAACTTTACGCTGCATCTTACAGATAATTGCAATATGAACTGCAGCTACTGCATCCGCGAAAAGTGCCCCAAAGACATGAGCGAAGAGGTGCTCTTTAAGGCCTGCGATCTTGCGTTTTCAAAAGGAACGCGCGCGGGTCTTTGCTTTTTCGGCGGCGAGCCTCTGCTCAAGAAAGATCTCATATATAAAGCCCTGGACTATTGTGAGAAGAAGTCTGAAGAAACAGGCATCAGGTTCGATTGCAAGATGACCACCAATGGAACTCTTTTAGATGAGGAATTCCTTGAGCGCGCAGCTAAAGCTAAACTCGGGATAGGATTGTCTTTTGACGGCAAAGCGCAGGACGTCTGCAGGATCTTCGCGAACGGCAAGTCCACTTCTTCCGTGGTTGAGGAAAAGGCAAAACTCCTTTTGAAATATATGCCTGAAGCATCAGCCCTTGCTACCATCGCACCTCAGGCTGTACCTTACTATGCCGAATCAGTTAAGTATCTTCACGATCTGGGATTCAAGAATGTCTCCTTCGTCATCGCATACGGCCACAAGGTAAACTGGACTGACAGAGACCTCGATGCATTAAGAATTCAGCTTGAAGAAACGGCTGCATATCTCAAGGAACTGTTTCTCAAGAACGAAAAGTTCTACATGTCCGCCATAGACTCTAAGATCAGAGACTGCATCAGGGGCAAAAACCCTGCCGAGCGCTGCCATCTTGGCACGAGGCAGATGCCCGTCACACCTGACGGAACACTCTATCCCTGCACTTCTTTCATCGGCGATGAGAAATACATACTCGGGAATGTTTTCGAAGGTATAAACGAAGAAAAAGTGATCGAACTTGCAAAACGTTCTGCCACGCCCGAGACATGCAAAGAATGCGATCTTGTAAAGCGCTGCACCAATTCATGCGGATGTGCAAACAGGATGAATACAGGCAATGAGAATCAGGTATCTCCTCTTCAGTGCACATATGAGCGCATGCTTATTGAGATCAGCGACAACTTAGGTGAGGAACTGTATCAGATAGATCCTGAAAGATTTGCGAAATTGTTCACTTAACTTAATAAACTTTCATCTTCTATACTGGGAATGCTCCATTTTTCTTCCACCTTGCCCCATTTGCCTGAAGCTGAATCGTACGTCTGAATGTATTCCTTTTTTTCAACATCCAGAAAGATCTCATATACGAGTTTCAGATTACCGTCATTGAAGTCTATGCTTCTGCGCATTACCCTGCATCCGCCGCGTTTTGATATCTCGCCTTCCTGGAGATACTCGGTACAGATATATCTGCCCTGTTTAACCTCAGTGTTCTCGAGTTCTGAGAGACTTGCAAATTCGGATTTATTGTCACTTATCTTTTTATCAAATACGGTGACGATTCTATCCTCAAACAAAACAACCTGCTCAAGTCCGAACATGTTATCTTTCGGGCAGGAATATGCCTTGAGTGCGTTTTCAACACCGTCAACTTTATAACTCCCGCAGGAAGCAAGAACAAACAGCATTATTGTGATCAGCATTACGGATAGACTTTTTCTCATAAACAGCATTCCTCCGGCCTATTACCATCTATACAGAACCACTTAAGATAATGTTGCAGAGCTTTTCAAACAATCCCGACATTCCAGCTGTCGTTACCTAGCTTAAACAATAACACTTTTGAATACGCCTAATGATGAAGATAACGACTGCCACCGCGATAACAAAGCTCATCATCAGTGTGTCTCCAGCCAGTTTTTGACCAAACCTTCAAATATCTCAGGCTGTTCTATCTGAAGATTATGTCCCGCCCTTTCAACTGCGCAGTAAGTTGCGTTAGTGTATTTCTGCATTAGATCGAACTGGTCTTTGTATCCGACTTCAGTATCCTGTTTTGCAGCAATGATCAGGCAGGGTTTGGTGCAGGGCTCTTTCAGATCATCAGGATCGAAAGAAAAGCTTCCTTCAAGCACGTTGTTTAAGAAATCCCAGTCTGCACTGTTTAACGCAGGCAGAAGATACCTGTTATATCTTTCCCATACGTCTTTCGTGAGCACGACATTCATCATGGTGAAATTGTCTCGCTCTTCCTTAGTAAGTGAAGAAAGGAGTTCATCATCCTGCTCTACCACGGTAAGAGGCTCAACTCTTCCCTGCCTAACGCCGGGAATTATGCACGGTACAAGAAATATTATCTTCTTTATAAGATCGGGATACTTATTTACAAAACCTCTTGTAAGAAGTCCTCCGTAAGACTGTCCGGTAATTATAAACGGCTCACCGATAACATCAACAGCAAAGCCGTGGATGAGTTCGAGCATGTCATCCGAATTCTTCACGTCACCGTGTCCGGAATTACCCATTCCGGGCAGATCGATGTAATAACGCTTGTATCCGTTAAGTTCTGCGAAAACAGGTTCGAACGCACCCTTCATCGTGAGCTTGCTTATTCCCCAGCCGTGAATTATAAGGACCGGCGTTCCGCTGCCGATTACTTCATAGTCTATTATCCCGTATTTCATATCTGTCCCTTCTGATTTTTAATTCCAAACCCTATTATACGCATTTTTGTGCTCAGATTTTTCTTTTGTGAGAAAATACAATCCTGATTCGTATTATGAGTGAGATCTCAAATAACGACGGAGGTTACAGACTTGAAAGACGAAGAAGCAGTCAGACTGTTTGATCTGTATTCAGATGATCTTTTCAGATTTGCTGTCTCATATGTCGGCTCGAAGCACGATGCCGAGGATATCGTTCAGGATGTTTTTCTGAAGATACTCGGAAAGCATCTGCCCATCATCAGGAGCACCGAAAAGACATATCTAATGACGATAACTGCAAACATGTGCAAGGATCATCTCAGGTCATCTGTGCACAGAACAAACGTTGACCTTGAGTCGGCAGAGCCGGAACTCCAGTATTATGACGGTTTCACGGAAAGGAATAAGGCCGTTTTTGACGAACTCATGAGATTGGATGGCCAGTACAGGGTCCCGATCTATCTGCATTACTATGCTGGGTATTCGTACAAGGAAATCGCAAAGATACTGGGATTGTCCGAATCCGCAACGGCGATGAGGATCAACAGAGGAAAAGAGATAATTAGGATTAAATTGGAGGAATAAGATGAAAGATACATTCGATAAAGTGGTCATGGACGAAAGCAAGAAGGCTGAAATACGCAGTTCCATGATGCAGAGCAAAGCAAAGGTAAGCAAGCTCAGCGTTCAGATCGCAGCAGCTGCGGCAGCGCTCGTAATCGCAACACCGATCGTAGTAAACGCAGCCACCGGCGGCGAGCTGTTTGGCAGGATCTGGGGTAACCTCGGCAAGAAGAACGTACCAAGCCATCAGGCTACGGTAATAGATGACGGAAAGACTGATGATAAAGGCAATCCTGTCACTCATACCGAAGTGATGCCGAAGATCGAATATGTGGCTCATGACCCAGAAGAAGCAGAGCGTCTTATCGGCGGTAAATACACAACAACTCCTGTCGTGACAACGATCGGAGACACAACGATCAGCGTTGAAACAGTAGTCCGTGACGGAATGGGTTACGTTGTAGCTTTCAGCGTTGAAAACGAATCCGGAGTAGACTGCCTTAATTACAGTCAGCAGGACAACGAAGGCATGGGCGCACGAATGAACGAAGATTCCAAGATCGAGTTCGGTTTTGCGGGCGGCGAAGGCAAGATCTGGGTAGACCTTGAGAGTTCAACCAAGACAAAGCTCTGCTGCTATGAATATCTCTCTGATCTCAGCGCGCTTTACACAAAGGGTGAAGCAAAGCCCATCACCGACCACATCACACTGGTATGCCGTGAATTAACCAAGACGAGAAAAGAGATTGCTGACATGAACCTTGAGAAGGGTGACAAGAGTTTCATCAAGGAAGAAAAGACAGTCAAGATCCCCGTTGCAGACAAACTCAGCTCCACGACATTCAAAGCTGCAAACGGCGAGACCGTCAAGCTCTCCCCCATCGCAATGCAGTGGGATTCCACCGGTGGAAAGGAAAGCAAGGGTAACAATCTTGATTCCGTAAACAGCTTCAAGATCACATATAAAGACGGTTCTGAATACATCGTATTTGACCGCACCAACCCTGCTGCAAGCTATGGTGTCTTAACCAATTCCGATACAGGATTCATCGTTCTTTTCAACAGACTGGTTGATGCTGAAAGGATCTCAAAGATCACCGTAAATGATACGGAATTTGTAAAGTAAAAAGCTCCTCTCGAAAACAGGAAGCGGGATGTCTCATAACGAGGCATCCCGTTTTCTTTTCGTATGTAAGAATCAGTTAAGGATTACACAAGGATTGTGTTAAGCAATAAGTCATTGCTTTCAATATCATCTTCATATAGCTTAGCAGTCAATATGAATGAAGGATATTAAGACAATGGTATTTAGGAAGATAACTGCAGTTCTTTTAAGCACAATGATGATATTGACCATGACTTCGTGTGGAACAACGCAAGTGACAAAGCATGTGAATGAAGCATCTGACAGATATACAAATATTGACAAGGCCCTTGCCGATAACGTAAGTAAGTATCACGTTCCCGCAATGGCAGTTATGGAAGTAAGCAGCGATGAAATTCTTTTCTCGGGCTGTTATGGCGAATGCACAGGTGCCGATCAGGACTTTATCATCGGATCTCTTTCCAAGTCATTTACTGCCCTTGCAATAATGCAGCTGTCAGAAAAAGGTCTTGTGGATGTGGACAGTTCCATAACGGAATACATGGATTGCAGCAGGTATTTCAAAAAAGGTACGGATTATAAGCGCATAACCGTACGTAACCTTCTGAACCAGACTTCCGGAATAGACACATATGCAACGTTAGGAGATCTTGTAAGCACTGATTCATACGGCAGTCACGTCTATGCCAATGCCAACTACAGCCTTCTCGGCGTGATAATTCAGAATGTGACCGGCATGTCTTATTCTGATTATATGCAGAAGAATGTGTTTTCACCGCTTGGGCTGAAAAATACATATGCATCATTAAGCGAAGAAGCCAAAGAAAACATGGTGAAAGGTTACCGCAATTTCTTCGGCCTGGAGATAGCAGGCGCGCCGGACTATCCCAATGACCTGGAAAAGGCAACGTGGACCAGCGTTCCGGGTGGATATATTATCTCGTCTCCTACTGACATGGGAAGATATCTTCAGATGTATCTTCGTGGCGGTGAGAACATAATCAGCCGTGATTCCATAAAGCGTATGTTTTTCGAGAATGTCCCCGGAGAAGCCGAAGGTGAATGCTACGGCATGGGCTGGTTCTACACTGCCGAGAATGGCAAGACAAAGATCTGCCATACCGGACTTGTTGAGAATTATGTGGCATACATGTATATCTATCCTGACGATGATAAAGCAGGTATAGTGCTTGTTTCCATGAATGACTATCTGGTAGGCAACATGTATCTGAATAATGTAATAGCACCATTAACCGGCGAGGGTCTTCCTGACAGATCAGTGATGTACCTGGTCCTTCACGGTGTCATCGATCTTGCTTGCATCATGCTGCTTGCAGTGGCTATATATCCTGCCGTTACCATTAAAAAGTGGAAAGCGAAGAAAAAGAGCGTTGTTTTCGAGATATTCAGACACCTTGTGTTTCCTGCAGGACTCTTGACCGGTATGAATTGCCTTGCACCATTATTCGTCATATGGCTCTTTGCAAAGGATATCTGGTTTGTTACGGTAATATGTGCAGGCCTGCTGCTTCTTGGAGGATTATATAAACTCGGGATCGTTATCCGTACGAAGCAAAAGGGATAAACAAATATCAGCGGTCCCTTCCCGCTTTGTGCTGCTTCTTCTCCTCGTACATCTTCTCATCAGCGGCCTTGAGATATTTCTCTGATATCTCCGTAATGCTGCCCATGTCAGATGAAGGAACCATGATGCAGTTGCCCGTACTGAAGCTGACGTTGAAAGGCTTTCTGTCGCGCTTGTTGATGCATTCAAGATGTTCTCTCATGTTCGAGACAAACTGCTGTGCCATCTCTTCGGTGTAACCCTTGGCGATCATGGTGAATTCGTCACCGCCTGACCTTACGCAGATCTCGCCGTTCTTCGCGGCAAAGTTCATTGATTCCGCGATCGCGCAAAGACTGTAATCGCCTTCCGCGTGACCGTATTCATCGTTTATGCGCTTTAAGTCATCCATGTCAAAGAGGAGCAGTGCAAGCGGTGTCTTTGCATCGATACAATCTTCACAGAACTCATCAAAGAAAAGCTCAAATCCATGTCTGTTGTAAAGGTTCGTGAGCATGTCCCTGTTGTAGAGGTTTTCCATGTGCCTTACGGCAGAACTTAATTCCTGCCTGACTCGCCAGTTATCGAGCATGCATCCTAAGTTGACGATCCATGCAAGCATCGTAAGCTTGTTGTATGTTTTGTCTTCCGGCGAAACGATCATGTAACCCAAATAGTACTGGAGATGATGTATCGGGAAGATAAAGTACGGCTTATCCGAATCCATCAGAGCCTTTGGAATGATGTCTTTCTTCCTGAAGGTCTGCTTTTCAACAGGCTCCCTGTTTATGAAGCCTGCAACGACCGTCATCTCCTCATCGATCTCATGGAAATGCTCATCGATCGTTCTCTTCTTGTTCCAGTCGTGAGGCAGACAGAGAAGCATGTCTTCAAAGCCCGTATCGACTGCCGCATTCTCCGAAATCTCGCGGAAACAGTCTTCGATCGTATCAGCGCCTGACACTCCAAGCGAAAGATTTATCATGGACTGTGAAAGATAAGATGCACCGTCAAGTCTTCCCTGGAAAAGCTTTCTTATGTCATCGATCGCATTGGTCGTAAGCGGCTCACATCCGCATGACTGCTTGCACATGAGCTTGCCGTGAATCCTGATGTTGCCTTCAATCTTCTCGCCGTCCCAGATCCTGTGAAGCGCATAAACGCTGTCGTAACCGGACTGATAGAAAGGCTGCTCTGAAGTGGTGATCGAAGGAAAACCCTGATATGCTTCTTCGATGCCGTCATATCCCGTGATTATGATGTCACCTGGAACTGCTATTCCTCTTTTCCTGCAGGCAGCAACGAGTCCCATTGCGGAATAATCGTTTGCACAAATGATGGCTTCAGGATACTTCTTCCCGCGCTTATTGCTCTGTTCGAGGAAATAGTCGAGAGCCGCTTCACCGCAGTCTCTCCAAAGTGTTCCGTAATAGACCTTTTCAGGATCAAATTCGATACCGTGTTTTATAAGGGTATTCTTGTATGCCTCAACTCTTTCGATCGTGAAATACTTGTCTTTGATGCCTGCCAGGTGGTATATGTCACTACAGCCGTGAACGGTTATAACGTGCTCAACGATATTTCCGAACGAAGCCGATTCATCATTGAGGATATTGATAAGTCCGTCTTCTTTGCTTCCGACGTTAATGACGGGAAGTTTTGTTGCCGTAAGCCTTTTCATGAGACAGCCGTGGGCATGGCCGTTCATCGACTGATCGACCTTTATGATGCCGTCAAAATCATCGAGATCGGGAAGTTCTATTGCTACGACATCGCCCTCATCGTAAAGATGGAACTTGCCGTAGACCTTGCTGCTGTATGAATCGGAAAAGCTCGTGAAGCAGATGACTTTGTCGCCCGTTTCTTCTGTAGCCTTGATAACACCATTGATCATGGTGCGTACCATAGGCTCGTAAATACTCGATGTAAAAACTGCGATCTTTCTGCGGGTTCCCATATCATTCAGCCTGTATGTCAGCATAATCAGCACTTACACTGATTACATTATACAGTGAATAATTTTAGGACATTGTAAACAATCTTTTTCGGATTGGTTATGTCAACAGCCGTGAAGGAAACCCAAGACCAGGCCGTTAAACTCCCTGTACTTTTCGATACTGCAGACATGGCCGCACTTTTCCAGGAAATACATGGATGCCTCGCTGATCTTCTCATGAGTCTTCTTAACGCTCTTTACGAAGAAATAGTCTTCGTTTCCTGAAATGAACATTACAGGAAGCTTGCTCTCTTTGAGTGAAGCAAGATAGTCCTTGAGCTTAAACTGTGTCCTGAACAGTTCGGTGAGCCACTGCCTGAAGGCTGCAGACCTCATCTTGACGGATTCCCTGATGAAGAAATCCCTGGACTTCTTGTGGTGCTTTCTGGGCATCATGAGATTTGCGAACATCGGATAGAAGAACCTTTTGGGAACTATGAACTTCAGTCCTTCTACAAATGCCAGAAGTGACTTGAGGCCGATGCCGAGGTTAAGGACGAAGCCTGCGAGTACGATGGACCTTACCTTTTCCCTGTACAGATAGGCAAACTCCATAGCGACCAGGGTTCCCAATGACAGAGAGATCACGTGGACCTTGTCGATGTGCTCCTTTTCGAGGATCTCATTGATATCTGAAGCAGACCTTGTCAGCAGATGCTTCCCCTTCACGAAAGAAGAACCGCCATGGCCTTCAAGATCAACCGCGAGCACGTTGTACTCGCTGAGGTCCTTCAGCTGATATTTCCATGTGTTAATGCTTCCACCCAGGCCGTGGATCAGGAGCACCCATTCTTTTGAATCGTTGTTATATATCTTATAGTTCATATTTGTCCTTTGCTTTGAAGAACATCCGTAAACAGCGTTTGGTTCACGGACTGTTCTTAAAGCACATATTAGACTCTTTTTGAAAATAACCTACGCAAATTTGGGGCAAAAATGAGGTATTGTTTGATAATCAAAGTATTTTGAAAAACGTCACGCTGTTGTTGGCTCTTTAGTGTGATAGAGCCGCTTCTTAGTATTCTGTTCCCGCATTATGCAACGGCGGGTTTATCCTTTTTATACAATAATAGATAAGCGCCAAGGAATGTTGCAGTGCTTGCGATTGCGAAAACGGTATCAAATGCCCAGTTCGGTATGCTTATAACGTCGGCCAGCATAAGTCCTCCAAACATATCGATCAGCGTATGGATGATGACTGCGAGCGGATAAAGCCAGAACTTTTTCTTATCCTTACAGGCATAAAATACCAGGATCGAAGCTCCAACATGGTACATTACCGCAAATACCCTTTCGATGATCATAGGAAGAAGCGACAGAACCGAGAAATCAGTCAGCTGCTTGATCACACCCTCAATCTGGGAAAGCTGGGATGGAGCAAGTTCTTTGATCTGATCAATGATAGTGGCGATCTCGCCGGTGTTGATCATTACCGCATAAATGATGTAAACGATCATCGTATATGTCATTAAGACAGATACTTCTGCAACTCCTCCGTGGCCCAAACCATATGAGATCGAAGTTTCTCTTTGCGTTCTTTTCCTAAGGACCGTCTTAAACGCGACCAGGCGGCCCGTCTCTTCAAAGATCCCGGGGAAAAATCCTACCGTAAAAGCCCAAAGAACCGGCCTTGCATTTATGAAGGACCCTAAAGTATTGGCATCAGATATGAAAAAACTCTGTATGATCTTTTCGACCGTAACGAATAATAAGAATGCTGCCGCACCGATAAGGACCGTCGTGAACGGTTCGTTCTTCTTTTTCTTCCATATGATCGAGATAACTACCGGCACAATGAGGAATAACGCTGCACCGATGCCTAGCAAAACAAAGGTCTGATCTGATACTGTCCCGTAATCCATCAGTTGCCTCCTTTTGTCTTGGTAAGAACCTTCTTGTGATATCCCTTCTGACCGCAGTAAGGGCATACCATTTTTCTGGAAGTGCCCATGTGTGGTGCCATGACTACAGCCTTCATTGTCGGCACATAGCGCTCACCGCAATTCGGGCACTCATAGTAACCGGCATCGTGTTCGATCCGAAGACCGATA
>JAEEGL012785553.1_pt1 | contig 29851 bp, 31 predicted proteins | sample 9134231 | NCBI WGS metagenome assembly JAEEGL01 (sample SAMN16246548, study PRJNA631951) | gut metagenome | biome: gut microbiome; feature: rumen; material: fiber-attached | host: Bos | place: Iran: Karaj | collected 2018-10
CGGATGTGTTTGTCAGATTATATTTGCGCGCCGGGAGATCCGGCGGCGCTGCAGACGGATAAAAGGGGTTCAGGGATCAAACACGGTGGGATCTGTTTCCCATCCGCGGTCCAGCAGCTGAAAAACGACTGCTTCCGGCACGCCATCGCTCTCGTCCGCAACATCCCGGCTGTTTTTCAGCTTCAGGCGGGTCTCGTATTTGCGCAGTTCTTCGATCGTAAACCCCAGACCGAGTTCTTCTGCAAGCGGAAGCATGGTTTCCTGAAGAAAAGGCTCGCGGATCTCCCAGCTGCCGGGGTAGGCATTCTGCATTTCTTCCAGCCGCCGGGCGACCGTCTCATCTTCTGCCAGAAGACGGTAAAACTTCTCAATGTTTTCAATCATAAGCGTTCTCCTTTGCTGTGCAGCCGGATCCGCAGCCTTGAATCGTCTCTATTGTAGCATACCTGAAAAAAGAGGGCAAGAAGCCGCATATACGGAATCTAAAAATAAATAATGTATGAACATTGTTGTTTCAATATAGCAATATTTTTGAAAGTGTCGTATAAGTAAGTCACAGAAAAAATAAAACAGAGACGAAACTATTCGGGAGGAAACGTATGATGGAAAACGGATCCGTGATTTGCGGGCAGTGCGGAGCGGCGCTGCCGGAAGGATGCAGCGTCTGCCCTGAGTGCGGAGCACCGGTTTCAGAGGGATTCGTGCAGAACGAAGAGAGACCGGAACTTCAGGGATCAGAACAGCAGAGAACAGAAGAAGTCCCGGATAGCCTGACCGTGTCCGAGCCGGCAAAGGAAAGCCGGAAAGAGCGAAAGCAGCGGGAAAAAGAGGAAGCCAGACAGGAAAAGGAGCGTGCAAAGCAGGCTGCGAAGGAGTCAAAGGCAGCTGCACGGGCAGCGAAGAAGGCGGAACGGAAATACCGGAACATTCCCACGGTCATTATCCTGGTCCTGATCCTCATTGCTCTTACGGCGGGACTCGGCTTTCTCGGGTGGGAGTACATCGGGTCCCGTTCCGTGATCGACAGTCTTACGGCAGAAAACAATCTGCTGGAAACACAGACCGGTGAACTGACTGAAAAGCTGGCGCAGAAAGAAAACAGGATCAGTGAACTGCAGTCGGAGATCGAAGAAAAACTGGGACTCATTTCCCAGGGAGACGCAAAAACGGAAGAGTATGCAGAGACCGTCGAAAAACTGGAAAAACAGCTGGAAACAAACCGCACAAAGATCGAAGAGATCCTGAAACAGATCGCGGAGAAGGAGCCTCTCGGCGGAGCTGTTTCCGGGAAATACAGGTCGGATCGCTCAATAATCGTTGCAGAGGACGGAGATTCGATACCGCTTTCCTTCTCAGCACAGTATGGAGAGAATAATACGACTGTCGAATACAGTTTTGAGAAGGGAACACGAAATATCGATACGGTCTCGCTTTCCGGAAACAGCATAACGGGAGAATCCTCCCTGATCACACTCTCAGTAAAGAAAAAGGCAGCGGAAGAGGATGCCCTGGCAATCCTGAAATTTACGAATGATCAGAGCGATGATTTCTTCTATATGATCATCGTTATACAATAACTGCAAAAAACCGCCGGCGGAGTTCCGGCGGTTTTTTGCAGACCGGGCAAAGATTACGTAAAATAAAATATGTAAATCATATTATGTAGCTTTTAAACGGAGAAAAAGCGCTTGCTTTTCCTCTGCCGGTCTGCGTATAATGGGCAAAAAGGCCGAGAGGAAAAGAAAATGGCAAAGGCGGAGAAAACCAACGTGATGCGCCTGCTGGACAGCAGAAAGATTCCATACCGCTTTCATTATTACGGAGACACCGATGCAGTCAGCGGAACAGACGTAGCCTCCGTGCTTGGAGAGCCGCCGGAGAAGGTTTTCAAGACATTAGTGGCTGTGGGAAAAAGCAGACAGGCTTATGTTTTTGTTATTCCGGTTGAAAAGGAGCTTGACCTGAAAAAAGCAGCTGCGGCAGCCGCAGAGAAGAGCATGGAGATGCTGAAAGCGAAGGAACTCCTTCCGCTGACCGGATATATTCACGGAGGCTGTTCGCCGATCGGCATGAAGAAGCCGCTGTCCACATTTCTGGATTCCTCTGCTGAAAACCGGGATACGGTCTGTGTCAGCGCAGGAAAAATCGGTTTTCAGATCGAAATAGCACCTTCTGATCTCATCGGACTGACCGGCGCATCTTACCGGGACCTGACATGAGGAGAAACAGACGATGCTGAATTACGGAGAGAAAGGCAGCACATGCTGCTTCACAGGGCACCGTCCGCAGAAGCTTCACCAGGAGGAAAAGGAGGTTCGGGAAGGACTCGAGGCGGCTGTCAGGCAGGCGTATACTGACGGATACCGTTGTTTCATAAGCGGAATGGCAATGGGTGTGGACCTGTGGGCCGGGGAAGCCGTCATTAAGCTGAAATCACTGTATCCGGATGTCCTCCTGATCGCTGCGATCCCCTATCCTGGCCAGGAGAAACATTTTCCCCGCGAGTGGAAGGAGATGTATGCAGAAGTTCTTTCCGGATGCGATCATGCGGAGATCCTTTCAGAGGAATACCGGAAAGGTGTGTTCGCCCTGAGAGACCGGTGGATGGTGGACCACAGCAGCCGGATCATTGCCGTGTACAATGGAGAACCCGGAGGTACGGCGCTTACGATCGCCTATGCGAAAAGGGAAGGCCTGGAACTGAAGGGGATATAAAAAGGAGCAGACTGCTGTCTGCTCCTTTTTTCTTATGATCTCACAAACGCTCCGGCACCCGAAGCGCGCGCATCGCATTGAGAACAGCCAGCACCATCACACCCACATCGGCGAAAATGGCAGCCCACATTCCGGCAATTCCCAGCGCACCGAGAAGAAGACAGCCAAACTTGATCAGAAGGGCAAAGGCAATGTTTTCATAGACGATCCGGAGGCACTTGCGGGCAATCGCAATGGCCAGCGAGATCTTCATCGGATCATCATCCATCAGGACTACATCGGCAGCCTCGATCGCTGCATCCGATCCGAGGGCGCCCATGGCGATCCCCACATCAGCCAGCGAAAGGACAGGAGCATCATTGATCCCGTCACCGGCAAAAGCCAGCTTCTGCCGCGGCCCGTTCTCCTTCAGAAGCGTTTCGACCGCCGCAACTTTATCGCCCGGGAGCAGCCCGCTCCGGTATTCCCGGATACCGACGCGTTCCGCGGTCTGGCGCGCAGCGCTTTCCGAATCGCCGGTGAGCATGACGAGCCTGTTCACTCCGGCTTTTTTCAATGCTTCCATAGCAGCCGAAACATTGTTTTTCTCCACATCGGAGATCAGTATATGTCCGGAGTAGACTCCGTCGATGGCAACATGGACGATTGTTCCGGCACTCCGGCAGGGAATGAAATCAACGCCCAGCTCCGTCATCAGACGGTCGTTTCCCGCAGCGATTATCTTTCCGTCTACGGTGGCAAGGACCCCGCGTCCGCTGAGCTCACGGATATCGGAGACGCGGCTTCGATCCGGATCATGTCCGTATGTGCGTTTCAGACTCTGACTGATCGGGTGGGAGGAAGCGCTTTCTGCGAGAGTCGCATATTCGAGAAGACCCTCTTCAGAGAGAGGAGAGTGATGGATGCCCTGCACCTCAAATACGCCCTGTGTGATGGTTCCTGTCTTGTCAAAGACGACTGTCTTTACATTCGAGAGCGTTTCAAGGTAATTCGAGCCTTTGATGAGGATTCCTTTTCTGCTGGCACCGCCGATCCCTGCAAAGAAACTCAGCGGTATGGAAATAACCAGAGCACAGGGACAGCTTATGACGAGGAAGGTGAGAGCGCGGTAGATCCAGATGCTCCAGAGAGGATCGCGGTGCATCACAAGAGAGGCAAGCGGAGGAAGAACGGCAAGCATCAGGGCGCCGAGGACAACGGCAGGCGTATAAATCCGGGCAAATTTTGATATGAAGTTTTCGGAACGGGATTTGTTGGAACCGGAGTTCTCAACAAGATCCAGGATCCTGGCAACGGTTGAATCTCCATATTCCCGAAGGGTGCACACTTTCAGAAGACCAGTCAGATTGATGCAGCCGCTGATGAGCTCACTGCCCGGAAAAACATCCCGGGGAACACTTTCGCCTGTGAGTGCAGCTGTATCGACGGCGGAACTGCCCTCCAGGATGTAGCCGTCAAGAGGGATCCGTTCTCCGGGCTGGACAACGATCTCACTTCCGACCGGGACTTCCTCGGGATCCACCTGCACAAGAACACCGTCCCTTTCAACATTTGCATGATCCGGACGGATATCCATGAGAGCGGCGATGCTTCTGCGGCTCTTCCCCACGGCAATGTTCTGAAAGAGTTCTCCGATCTGGTAAAAAAGCATAACGGCGACCGCTTCGTTGAATTCAAAGGATCTCTGCAGGATCGCCAGAGCGATGGCTCCGAGTGTGGCGATGGCCATAAGAAAATTCTCGTCGAGAAAACGTCCGTTTCCGATCCCGAGAACGGCCTTTCGAAGAACATCATATCCAATGATGAAATAAGCGGCGGCAAAAAACGTGCAATGCAGCCACAGAGGAAGAGGTATGAGGTTGAGGATCAGAAGAAGCCCAGCGGAAAGGAGGATCCGCACGAGCATTTTCTTTTGTTTTCGGTTCATAGGAGTGTTTTCCTTTTAAGCAGCGACAGATTGCAGAAGAAATTCAGAATTCAATTTCGCAGTCCGGTTCAATTTTTCTGCATTCTTTCAGAACATTTTTCATGACTCTGGCCGGATCAGATCCCTCTTCGAATTCCACATTCATCTTCAGGGCCATGAAGTTAACGGAACAGGATTTCACTCCGGAAACTTTTCCGGCAGCCTGTTCCATGAGATTGGCGCAGTTTGCGCAGTCAACTTCGATGTGGTAGCTCTTCTTCATAGTGATCTTCCTTTCCAAAAAACGATTAAGCGGTTGTTTAATCTTATGATCGGAGTATAATGAGTCCGGGTGCGAAAGTCAACGGCTCAGTGCCGAGCCTTTCTGAAAGGGAGAAAATACTTTCCAAAAAGGAGAAAAGACAATGGAGATCGACCGGATACACGAACACAGGAAAGAGACAAGAGAGACCGCGCTTCGGCAGCAGCTCAGTCTGGGAGGGGATTTTTCCCCCGTGGCGGAGCTGTTTCGGCTGCTGGATGACAGCAGCCGAGTGCGGATTTTCTGGCTCCTCTGTCACTGTGAGGGCTGCGTGATCGAACTGGCGGAGATGGCCGGCATGTCGAGTCCGGCGCTGTCTCACCATCTGAAACTGCTGAGAGAAGCGGGGATGATCACGGCACGAAGAAAAGGGAAGGAAGTCTATTACAGGGCGTCCGAGACGCCCGCATGCCGTCTGCTCCACAGTGTGATCGAAAAGGTTATGGAGATCTCCTGCCCGGAGACGCAAGAGGACACCGGGGATCGCGTGAAGGCCTCCGCCGATCAGATCGAGACCGTGCGCAGAATGCATGATGAACTGCTGCAGCATCCCGAGCGGAGAGCCACGATCGAAGAGCTGGCCCGACAGTATCTGATGAATCCGACCACTCTGAAAGAGGTTTTCAAAGAGGTATACGGGGATTCCCTGGCAGCGCATATGAAGGAACACCGGCTGGAGAAGGCGGCTGAGCTGCTTCTCCGCACCGAGGAGAGCATCTCCGCCATTGCCGAGGCAGTCGGATACGACAGTTCCAGCCGCTTTTCCGCGGCTTTCCGGGAACGCTACCATCTTCTTCCGAAGGAATACCGCCGGCAGTACAGAGAAAATATGTAAATCAAATTATGTAAATAAGATTGGCGATATCAGCCCGGAAACAAGCGCGCAGAGCGGCGGAAATATCCGGGACGAAGAATGGTAGATTTGCCTGAATACCGCTTGACATCACAGGACTGAATCGGTAGAATTATACAAGTATAAGCATTCTGCACCGTTATATTCCTGCGAATACCGCATATAAAAAAGGAGAAAAGCTGACCTATGGATATTATGGAGAAAGTCTATGCCCGTGCTGCGGCTGATCCGCAGCGCATCGCATTCCCGGAAGCGACCGATGAAAAGATCCTTCTTGCAGCCCGAGAATGCTGCGACAAGGGACTGATCGTTCCGGTCCTTGTGGGAGAGACCGCGGCGATCCGTACTGCGGCTGAAGGATTCGGCATCAGCCTGGACGGCATGGAGTTTTACGATACGGCTGATACGGAAGCCGTTGCAGCTCTTATCGCGGAGTATGCTCCGATGAACGAGATGCTGTCTGAAAAGGCTCTCACCAAGCGCGCTGCACGCGACTGCATGTTCCCGGCCCTGTATCTGCTTGCCGTGGGCAAGGTGGATGCGATGTTTGCCGGCATGACGCATACGACCGGAGAAGTCATTCAGGCGGGCATGCTCATCATCGGCCTGGAGGAGGGCATCATCACCCCGTCCTCGGTCGGCATCGCGAAGATTCCCGGCTTCAACGGCTCGGAGGGAGATCTGCTCTGCTTCGGCGATTCGGCAGTCTGTGTGAACCCGAGTCCCGAAGAGCTGGCTTCCATCGCCATCGCTGCCTGTGACACGGTCAAGGATCTGCTCGACTGGGATCCCCGCTGCGCACTGGCCTCCTATTCGACTGACGGCTCCGCGGAGAGCCCGCTGGTGGACAAAGTCCGTCAGGCTATCGCCATCGCCCGCCAGATCCGTCCCGATTACAAGATCGACGGCGAATTCCAGGTCGATGCCGCCATCGATCCGCGTGTCGCGGCCAAGAAAGTGAAGAGAGAGAGCGAAGTGGCCGGCAAGGCCAACATCCTGATCTGGCCGGACCTCAACGTGGGCAACATCGGCGTGAAGCTCATCCAGTTCTTCTCCCATGCGGATGCATACGGCCCGCTGCTGCAGGGCTTTAAGAAAATCGTCTGCGACTGTTCCAGAAGCGCACCGGTCACCGAACTCGTCGGCAACATTGTAATGGCCGCGGTTCGTGCACAGAGCCGGAAAAAAGTATAAATACTATTCAGATGGAGGAACACTATGAATCCCTTTAATCAGACCAACCCCAGACCATACGGTCGTTCGGTTTCCATTATCGGTGTTGGCTGCACGCCCTTTATGGAGACGCTGAACAATCCGGAGACGGCGGGACTTACCGACGGTGAACTCTTTGGCTACGCTGCACTGAAGGCAATGGAAGATGCCGGAGTCACCCCCAAGGATGTCCAGTTCTATTATCACGGCTGTGCGAGCCCGCTGAACGGCAGCAACTATCTAACTCCGAACATGCAGGTCGCGGAATGGTTCGGGATGCGCGGCAAAGCTTCTGTACACCACTCCGAAGCCTGCTGCACGGGATATCTCGCTGTGGACATCGCCGCCCAGGCGATCGCCTCCGGCAAGTATGATATCGTCCTCACCGGCGGTATCGACTTCGGTGATGCCCTGGCTGAGCAGGGTGTCCCTGCCCATATGCGCCACCATTTCTCCTTCGAAGAGTTCCAGCGCTCCACCGAGTGGCTCACTGACAACGCCTATTCCAGACATCTGCTCGCGAATGTGGGCCATGACTACGGCGCTGTCTGGTATCAGGAGAAGGCCGGCCTCACCGATGATGAGATCGACAAAGCGCTCTGCAAGCTCGCCATCATTGCCCGTGAGAACGCCAAGAACAATCCTCTTGCCATTGATCACAAGACCTATCAGGAAGAAGCCAAGGAAGCCGGCTACGACGATGTGATGGAGTACATGCAGTCCGAGCTGAACCCCAAGATCGGACAGGCCCAGCGCATTACCGGCCTGGAGCACAAGTGCGACGGGGCGACCTGCCTTATCCTCTGCGCTACCGATCTGGCGGAAAAATACACCAGGAACAAACCCATCGAGATCCTCGGAGTCGGCAATTCCGCGCTGGAGGCCAGCAACCCGATCCTTGAGATCGATGCCACCCGTGAAGCCTGCCGGCAGGTCTATAATGAGACCGGATTGACGGGGGATGACATCGACCTGATGTATATCAACGATTTTATCATCACCTCTCAGCTTCTTGCTTCCGAACTGGCCGGATACATCCCTGAGAATCAGGCCTGGAAATATGTGATGGATGGCCGTACCCGGTATGACGGGGACAAGCCCATCAACCCCAACGGCGGACGCTGTGCATTCGGTCATGCCCATGCGGCATCCGGTCTTGCTGACTTCTACGATGCGGTTCTGCAGATCCGCGGCAAGGCGGCAGATCACCAGATAAAAAAGCAGCCGAAAACGGTTTTCCTCCGCGGATTCGGCGGCGGCCAGAACGTCTGCACTGTGATCATCCGGGAAAAAGACTGAGAAAGGGGAAGTAGAGATATGGCTATCAAACTGGAAAGACTTGTCAAGACCTATTATGACACCCTTGAAGAGGGCAAAGTCCTCGGAAGAAAATGCCCGGTCTGCGGCAATGTGGAGTGGCCGCCGGTCTATGCCTGCAATGCCTGCGGCGCCATGGAGACTGAATGGTGCGAAATGAGCGGGAAGGGCGAGATCATTCAGCTGATCCAGCCCACGGCGATGAGCCTGAAGCCGGCCTACAAACATCTTGAACCCTACGCCTATGCATGGGTAAAATGCGCAGAAGGACCGGAAAGAAACGTGATGATCCGCGGGATCACCCGTCAGAATGCGGCGTACGTGCGTGCGCATCTGCCGTATCCTGTGCATATGGAGATCGTCCAGATGAACCGCTATAAGACCTGCGTCTTTGCCATCGACCCGATTGAAGCGGACGGAACGCCTGCAAAAGCGGCTGAACCGGCTGCGGCAGATCCTGTGAGCGGGACGCTGGAGGCTCTCAAGGAACTCTTTGCCCAGACCTACGGCGTAGATGCTGCCTCGCTGAGTAGTGCCACGCTTCTTGAGGACATGCAGGGACCTTCCGTCAAATTTGTCGGACTTGTGGCCCGTCTTGAGGATGAGTTCGATGCGGTCATTTCCGTTACGGAAGCATCTGCTGCCAAGACGATCGGCGGCCTTGCCGCTCTGATCGACGGCGGAGAGTCAGTACCTGCGGAATCTGCTGCAGCAGCACCTCCTGCAGGAACGGCAGCGGCGGACGGAGCCGAGGAGGAGAACGAGACGCTGCAGGCGCTCAAGGAACTCTTCGCCAAGACCTATAAGGTGGATGTTTCCACGCTGAAGGCCGACACGCCGATGGATTCACTGGAAGGACCGTCCGTCCTCTTCGTCGGACTTGTGGCCCGTCTTGAGGATGAATTCGATGCGGTCATCTCCGTCACAGAGGCGTCTGCCGCCAAGACGATCGGCGGCCTCGCCAGACTGGTTGACGCCGAGAGAGAGTAAGCAGGTATAATTTGAAAAAACCAGATCCTCCCCGAAAAGGAGGATCTGGTTTTTTACTGCAGGCGGAATGTGAACAAAGCTTAAAAACGAAAGAAAGAAAACCGCGCCGCGTTTACAAGGGGAGCCTTTGATGGTAAAATACAGGCATCCAAAGCTTGCGGGGAGAATCAGTGAGGGATCGATTGTTTCAAAAGCGGGGAAAGGACCCGGGACAGGAGGAAAAGATCCGGTTCCGGGACCTCTATGTTCGACCGCCAAAAGAAAAAAAGCCCGGGAAAATCTACGGGCTTCTCTTTATTGCGCTCTGTATTGCTGGGTTTGCCTTTCTGCTGCGGAAAGATGCGGAGGAGCATACGGAGCAGATCCCACAGACAGAGCTGACGGAGATAATCATTGAAAAGGCGGTGGAAGAAAAACCGGAAGTTACGATCCCAAGCTATTCACAGAATCCCGGGCAGGCTCAGGTCAGCTATGACCGCTATGAGATCAATTCCATCGTCTATGAAGTCAGAGGAGCGGCTGCCTATGTGATAGGGACGGTGGGAAACAGCAAAAACGTAAAATACCTCACCGTGGAGCAGACGGTACTGTTTACCTACCCGGTCGTGGAAATCTGCGAGGACGCCTTCCGCGACTGCACCAAGCTGCTGAAGATCCATGTTCCGGACAGTGTCATCATTCTCGGTGACCGGGCTTTTTACAACTGTGAACGGCTGGAAAAGGTGCGGCTCTCTGATAACCTTGTTACGGTCGGCACACAGGCTTTTGCAGGATGCTCCGCTCTGCAGACTATCACGATTCCATCCTCCGTGAAAGAGCTGACGTCGGATGTTTTTGAGGGGGACACGTCCCTGCTCCGTGTGACGATTCCGTCTGCATGCCGGATACCGGATGGAGACGATCCGTTTGGACTGGGGCAGTTGCTTGTTCTGGAACGGTATTAAAAAACGGTCCCGAAAGGGACCGTTTTTTTTCAGACATCTTTCATGAATTCAATGCACTTCACGGGACAGTTTTGTACGCACTTGCCGCATCCGTTGCAGAGCGTATAGTCGATACGGGCAACATTGTAATGCAGGGTAATGGCTTTCTGTTCGCATTCCCTGACGCATCTTCCGCAGGCTATGCAGCCGGCCTTGCACTGCTTCCGTGTGTCCACGCCTTTTTCATGGTTGGCACACATGACAGTGGGTCTGGGCTCGCGCAGAGGCGGGTAGAGGTAAATGATCTTTTTCGGGCAGACATCCTTGCAGGCACCGCAGCCGGTGCATTTTTCCTTGTCGATCACAGCAACGCCGTTCTCAATACGGATCGCACCGAACTTGCAGACGCGGACGCAGTCTCCGAAGCCCAGACATCCGAAGGGGCAGGAGCGGTTCCCGTTATATACGGAATTGCATGCGGAACAGGTCGGAATCCCGCTGTATTCAAAGCGGGTATTTGTGTTGTTCAGATTACCGCGGCAGGCGACAAAGGCCTTATACGGTTCGGTATCTCCGGCATCCGTGCCCATGATATCGGCTATTTTTTTCGCTGTCTCCGCACCGCCGGGTACACAGCGGTTCACTGCCTCGCCTCCAACTACCGCTTTGGCATACGCCGCGCAGCCGGCAAATCCGCAGGAGCCGCAGTTGGCTCCGGGGAGAGCTTCCGTGATCTCATTGACTCTGCGGTCTTCTTTGACGGCAAGAATGCGGGAGGCGATCACCAGCACGATCCCGCCGACAAGACCGACAGCGGCGATAACGATAACAGCAATCATGATTCCATTCATATCGGGAACCTCCTTATGCTCCGAAGATGTTTTCCACAAGGCCGCCGAATCCGGTAAAGCAGAGAGCCACAATGGCGGCGGAAATCAGCGTGATGGGCAGTCCTTCGAAAGATTTAGGCGGTCTGGCACGTTCCACGCTCCGACGGACAATGGAGAAGAGGACCATCGCAAGCAGGAATCCGAGTCCGGCACCGATTGAGCAGATCATCGATTCAAGGAAAGTGTATCCCTCGTCAATATTCAGGATCGTCACGCCGAGCACGGCGCAGTTTGTGGTGATAAGCGGCAGATAGATCCCCAGGGCCGAATAAAGGGGAGGAACATATTTGCGCAGGACAAGTTCCAGCAGCTGAACAAGGATCGCGATGACAAGGATGAAGACGATCGTCTGGAAGCTTTCCAGATGCCACAGGACCAACAGCTGCTGAAGAGGCCAGGTCACTGCCGTGGCAAGAGCCATGACGGCGGTAACGGCAAGGCCCATGCCGGAAGCAGAGTCCATCTTTTTGCTGACGCCGAGGAAGGAGCAGATCCCGAGGAATTTGACCAGAACATAGTTGTTCACCAGGATCATGCTGAAGAAGATCGATGCAAGTTTTGCGGCTGTCATGCTGTTGTTTCCTCCTTACTGCTGATTTCTGCGGAGGCAGGTGCCGTTTTCACGGCTTCTTTCTTTTTGTTTTTGCGAAGATCAAGATAGGCGGCTGCCGCCATCAGGATCCCGAACACGAAAAAGCCGCCCGGAGGTGTGATGAATACGATCATCGGCGGGATCGGGAGGTGGAGATTCAGACCGAAAACGCTTCCGTTTCCGAGAATCTCACGGATTGTGCCCATAAGCACAAGGGTGAGCGTGAAACCGAGCCCCATCCCCAGTCCGTCCAGTGCGGAGTCAAACACTTTGTTTTTGGAGGCAAACATCTCCGCTCTTCCGAGGATGATGCAGTTGACAACGATCAGCGGAAGATATACGCCGAGCGACGAGTTCAAAGCCGGCAGATAAGCCCGGACCAGCAGCATCAGGATCGTGACGAAGGTGGCGATGATGGTGATATAGGCGGGAAGACGCACTTTGGTAGGAATAACGTTCCGGAGTGCTGAGATCGCAATTCCGGAGAAAATCAGAACGAATGTGGCGCTCAGGCCCATTCCGAGCCCGTTCATGGCCAGAGTCGTGACGGCCAGAGTGGGGCAGGTGCCAAGAACAAGACGAAGAGCCGGGTTTTCTTTCAGAATGCCATTGAGGACGATATCGGCTTTTTTCATGATGCGTTTCCTCCGGTTACAGTCTGGTAGGCTTCCACAGCAAGGTTGATGGCGGAAACGGATGCCCGGGAAGAAATCGTTGCGCCGGAAACGGCATCGATCCCGTCCAGGGTCAGCTTTTCGGCTTTCTTTCCGGAAAACTGGTCGTAAAAAGCGGGAAGAGTGACCTTCTGGCCGAGTCCGGGGGTTTCGCTGTTGGCCATCATTACGACGCGGATGATGTTTCCGGAATCATCAAAACTGACGGCAGCGGGTACCTGACCGCCATACCCGCGGGACTGGGCCGTGATCACATAGCCGGCACCGTTGTCTGCTTTCAGAACGGCGGTGACGCCATCGATCTCACAGGGAAGCTGCGTGAAGGAATCGGCCTCGGGGAGCACTTCATAATAGACCTTGTATGTGCTTTCACGTACGTTTTCTCTTATGATGGGAGCTGTCAGGTGATCGACCTCCGCAAGCAGGAATGCGGAAACGGCTGCGATTGCAAGAAGAACGATTACCGGTTTGATGTATTCTCTCCAGGATTTCATTTCTTCGCGGCACCTCCTCCCATGGGGACCCTTCTGGTTTTCTCGTTGATGATGGGGACAAGAAGGTTCATGAGCAGGATCGAGTAGCTGACACCTTCGCGCATGTTTCCGAAGAAGCGGATCATGCAGGTGATGACACCGCATCCTGCAGCGAAAATGATTTTCCCGAGATGGGTATAGGGAGAGGTCACATAGTCGGTTGCCATGAAAATGGCACCAAGGAGCAGACCGCCGGAAAGAACCTGCTGAAGGGGATTGTAACCGAAGATCCAGCTGAGCACGAAGACGGTTCCGACATATACAGCCGGGATGGTGATCTCAATCGTGTGGGTGACGAGCAGCCAGATGAGTCCGGCAAGAAGTGCTGCGGCACAGGTTTCACCGATCACGCCGCCATGGGTCCCGAGCAGCAGATTCAGAAGAGGGACACCTGCCTTGCCGGCGGCAAGAGGAGTGGCGGAGGTGAGTGCGTCACAGGCCCGAAAGAGCCGGGGATATGTGTAGGAAGTCATCAGAGAGGGGAAACTGACCGCCAGGGTGATCCTGGCCACGATCGCCGGGTTTGCGAAGTTGCAGCCGATCCCGCCGAAGAGCTCCTTCACAACAATGATCGCGACGATCGCACCGATGACAGGAATATACAGCGGAATAGAAGCAGGAAGGTTGAAAGCCAGAAGCAGACCCGTGATTATGGCTGACAGGTCTCTTATGGACTGCTTTTCCTTCCGGACAGCACACCAGGCAGCTTCACAGAGTACGGCGGAAGCCACTGAAACGGCCTCGACCAGCAGGGCACGGAAACCGAACAGAAACACAGAGGCAACCAGGGCGGGTATGAGAGCGAGGATCACATTCAGCATTATGGACTGCGTCGTGTCTTTGGATCGAATATGGGGAGAAGCGGAAACGATATAGTTTTCCTGTACATCCATTACTTTTTACCCCCTTTTCCGCTTTTCTTGAGGATTCCCTTGGACAGGGTCATTACTTCTGTAAGAGGACGTTTGGCAGGGCAGACGTAGCTGCAGCAGCCGCAGCCGATGCAGATGTCCACCGAAAGTTCTTCGAACCTGTCATATTCATACCGCTCGAAGGCCATGCCGATTTCAACGGGGGAGAGGCCCATCGGGCAGGCGCTGACACATCTTCCGCAATGGATGCACGCGGTGATTTCCGGAGTTTTTGCCAGCTTCTCGGAAAAAGCAAGCACCCCATTGTTCTGGCGTACGATGGGATAGTCGGTCCGGAACTGTGCCACTCCCATCATCGGTCCGCCGAGAATGACCTTTTTCGGTTCTTCCTTCAGACCGCAGTAGCTGAGAACATCTTTGATCTGTGTTCCGATGGGCACTTCAAGGTTCTTGGGGTTGGCAATGGCATCGCCGGCGACGGTCAGACGCTTGCTGACAAGAGGCATCCCTGTCTTCAGGTATTTTCCGATGGAGGAGACCGTTGTAACATTCAGCATGATCACGCCGACAACTGTATGTCTGGCTCCGCGAGGCACGATCCGGCCGGTCGCGTTTTTGATGAGGATATTCTGGGCACCTTGCGGATAGCGCGACTGGAGCACGCAGACCTCGATCCGGTCATCGCTCGCAGCCTTTTTCGTCATCAGGTCGATCGCCGCCTCCTTGTTGTCTTCGATGCAGATCAGACATTTGGGGATATCCAGATATCTGAGGCATGCGTCGATCCCGTACAGAATGGTGTCGGGGTGCTCCAGGAACTCACGGTTGTCTGTGGTCAGATACGGTTCACACTCCGCCCCGTTGATGAGCAGGGTATCGATGTCCGGAAGGTTTTTTGGCTGCACTTTGATATCGGTGGGGAAACCTGCTCCGCCCAGTCCTACGATGCCGGACATGCTGAGCGCGTCCACGAAACTGGCAAAATCATGGACCTCGGGCGGCTTGATGGAAGGATCCGGTTCCTGAAGACCGTCAGGTTTGATGATGACGATCGTTTCACCCATGCCCGGTTTGTGAAAAATCCGTTCGATAGAGGATACGGTGCCGGAAACACTGCTGAAAATATGCATGCTCATGGCGGTCGGAGCTTTGCCTACCATGGTGCCGACGTATACATGATCGCCCTTGTCGACACAGGGTACACATGGAGCACCGGTATGCTGAACCATGGAAATGACGACCTGTTCCGGGAGAGGGAGATACTCGGTGGGGAAATTTGCCGTGTCTTTGTGGTGACGGATCTTGAGACCGCCGGTTTTCTGTCGGGTACCGGCGTATTTGAATACATCGCTGAATCCCATAATCATTTCCTCATGTACACAGTTTGTTAATTTATGAACAAAGTATAACTCTGCTTGGGAACATCTGTCAAGAAATTATCAATCTATTTTTTAAAGATCTTTATAAATATATGTTCTGCACAATCCGGGAAGGAAAATCTTGGGCTGATTGCACGAAAATGACAGGGCCGAGATCCGGGACAGAGAAATCCGGTGAATGAGAGCCTGCAGGATACAGGAAAACGAAAAAAACACAAAAAAGATATTTAAAAATCCGGAAGAATAAAGTATGATAATGAAAGCGGATCGAGTAAATGATGAACGGGAGGAAAAAAAGAATGGAAGAAAACGAAATCCGGGAAGAAATGGATGTAGTTGCAACGGAGTTCTTTGCCGTTACCGAAGACCTCATCAACAGCAACGAGGCGATGAAAGCGGAAATTCTTGCGAATGTCCAGGATCTTGTGAAAGAGGTTCAGGATGCCAGTTTTGATACACAGCAGTCGATCGATGCCCTGAAGGAGACATTGAATGCTTCTCCGGCATGCTGCGCTCCGAAAGCGGAGCCGGCTTCTCCTTCCGGAGATGTCTGCTGCGAAGAACTGAAAACCCTGCTCATACAGCAGAAGAAGCTGACGACATTCTGCGCTGCAGCAGCAGTTGTTGCTGCAGTGGCAGCGGTCATCGGGCTCTTTTTCTGACTGCTCCGGGAAAAAACAGCGCCGTTTCGGGAGAGATACCCGAAACGGCGCTGTTTTTTAATCGATATGGATGCATGCTTCCATAAGATCCGCTGCACGAACAGCGGGATTGTGATAGTGTTCACGCTTCTTTGACACGCTGCCGATCGTGATGGCCTCTTCCGGACAGAACTGCAGACAGCGGAGACACTGGATGCAGTCGGTGCCGATGGAAGCCCGCCCGTTGACGATGCGTATGTTTCCTTTCGGACAGAGCCTTGTGCACTGCCCGCATGCGATGCAGCGGGAGCTTACGGAGAAATCCTTTGCCTTCTTTGCGACAAGAGCCGGCCAGGCTTTGCTTTCCAGAGCGTTGAGAGGATTGTAAGGGATGTCCTTCTCAGAGAACTTCCGGGCAATCACATCATCTGCGATTCTCACTGCCAGTTCCTCGGAGCGCTTCTGCGCGGCCTCTACGGAAAGCGCAGGCATCATCAGCGTGTGGGGGAAAAGCCAGATGCAGGAGCAGTGATGCGAGATCAGCCCCCAATAGTTGATCGGTATGATCTTGCTGAGTTCCTTCAGGCCGATGCCCGGATAGCCGGAATAGCTGCAGACGCCGTAAAGATAGGAGGAAAAGCTGAAATCGATCTTTTTCAGCATATCACGGACGCCGAGCGGAAGACCGCCCGCATGGCAGGGGAGCACAAAGCCGACGGTTTTGGCATCGCGAACATCGATCGGATCGGAAAGCCGGTCCAGTTGGTAAATATCCGTATCACCCAGTTTCCCGGCTATGGTCCTGGCAATGTGGAAACAGTTGCCTGTTCCGGAAAAACAAAAGATTACGTTCTGACTCATGAATACTCCTTTCCGATTGCAAAAATCCCGGATTTCCATGAATTCATTTTATCATGATGCGGGCAGAGTTTTCAATGGGAAAAACGCTGGGAGATAAGGAAATACTGTTTATAGAACGTTCACAAAAGGAGGACGGTTCTTTAAGGTTGAATTAAGTAAACAGAGGTAACATGAAGCCATCAGAAAGATAAAGGAGAGATGGATCATGAACGAAGATTATGAACACGAAAAACCGGAGAGACCGGAAAATCCGCAGACGGCCGAAAACAGTGTGCATGCATATTCATATCAGCCGGCCAGGCCGGCACAGTCCACGGAGGCGAAGAGAAAAAAAGGAACCTGGCTCCGGGTGCTGGCGCTTGTTCTCTGCTGTGTGCTTCTCGGCGGCGCCGCCGGAATCGGAGGGACGGTCCTGATGCACAGGCATCTGACTTCGGCAGAAGAGAAGAACGATTCGGAAACCGGACAGACAGGCGTTTCGACCGCCGCACCGGAGCAGAAAGAGACAGAAAACGCCTTGCCGGAGGAAGAAAACACACTTCTTACGGGAAGCCGGCCTGCCGCAGCCGTCCGGCATACGACTGTGGAGACCGGTGAACTGATGACAGCTTCAGAGGTCTATGCGGCCAACGTGGGGTCCACGGTCGGTATTTCGGTCGAAGGTGTTTCGGCAAATTACTGGGGCTATGCCACCCCGTTTGCTGCGGCCGGATCCGGATTCATCATATCGGATTCGGGCTATGTCATCACCAATTATCATGTGATCAAGAGCAGCCGCAGCGTGTCGGTAACTACGTATGACGGTAAGACTTATGAAGCGAAGATAATCGGCGGAGACGAGAGCAATGATGTTGCCGTCCTGAAGATTGAAGCGGAAGATCTGGTTCCCGTAGTGCTGGGCGATTCAGACAAGATGAATGTGGGCGACACGGTGCTTGCCATCGGGAACCCGCTTGGCGAACTGACATTCAGCCTTTCGCAGGGCGTGATCAGTGCCCTGAACCGGGAGGTGACCCTCTCCGGCAACCAGCGCATGAGACTGATCCAAACGGATGCAGCAATCAATTCGGGCAATTCCGGAGGGGCTCTTTTCAATCTGTACGGAGAAGTGATCGGTATCACGAGTGCCAAATATTCCTCTTCATCGGCCTCTTCATCCGCTTCCATTGACAACATCGGCTTTGCCATCCCGATCAATAATGTGCTCAAGATCATTGAGAGCATCATCGAAAAGGGCGTAGTGACCAGGCCTTATATAGGAGTCACTGTACAGACGGTCAGTGACGAGGCATCCATCTATGCCGCAGCCGGCGCCCGTGTCGTGAGTGTTACGGAAGACTCCCCGGCGAAAGAGGCCGGCCTGCAGGAAAACGACATCATTACGGCTGTGGACGGAGAAGAGATCTCGACCAGTACAGAGCTTGTAACGATCGTGACATCGAAAGACCCCGGAGATGAACTGATACTCTCCGTCTACAGGGAACGCCGCACACTCGAGATCCGCGTGATCGTCGGAGAACAGGTGAGCTCTGCGGAGGTAGTGAGTGAAAGCACTCAGGATCAAAGCTATCCGAACGGCTATGGGTACGGTTACGGAAACGGAAGTGGAAACGGAAACGGCTTCCCGTACGGTTTCTTTGGCGGAGGAGTTGGCTAAAAAGAGGATTTACCGCTATAGGAATGCATGCTATAATATCCCCGTTGTCGAAAGACAGCGGGGAGGCTTTTTTATGGAGAGATTTCTGCAGAAGCATTTCAGAAAGGGCGTCATCGCCCTGACAGCGTTTGTGCTGTTTACGTTTCTGATCAAGGTAATAGATGTGAAACCCATCGGCCCGGAGGGATCGGCAGTCGGATTTGCGGCGCTGAACGGTTTTGTGTTCCGCCTGATCGGGCAGCATGCATTCTTCGAGAAACTCACAAAACTGCTGGGGTATTTTGCACTCCTGACTGCGGCGGGATTCGCAGTTGTCGGAGTCTTCCAGTTTCTGAAGGAGAAAAAACTCTCCGGAGTCGATAATGAGATCCTGATCCTCGGATGCTTTTATGTGCTGGTCATCCTGGCGTATGTCTTTTTTGAACTGGTGGTCATAAACCGCCGGCCGGTGATCCTGGATCCGGAAGAAGGACTGGAGGCATCCTATCCCTCCTCTCACACGGTCCTGGTCATCTGCATCATGGCCACAGCCCCGCGGCAGCTGGGCAGGCTCGTGCAGAACGACCGGATCTTCTTTGCATCGAAGATTCTCAGTGCCGTACTGATTGCGGTGATGATTCTGGGAAGACTGATCTCCGGTGTTCACTGGTTTACGGATATCCTTGGAGGGGTCCTGTTATCGATGGCTCTGCTCTATGTCTATTCCGGCGCGATGGATGTGCTCGGAGGAGAACTGTGGCCGGATACGCACCCGCTGTCGGATCTTCAGCTTGGGACAAGGGTTGCGGCGCTTCTTGGCTCCGCTCCGGGAAAGCGTGAATCCGGAAAGAAAACTGCCGGGCGCGGCGGCGCTCACTTGAAATGAACGAAAGGGGAAAGAGAATGGAGTATCAAAGCACGAGAAATGCCGGATACCGGACTGATTCCGTACGGGCTGTTCTCGAAGGAATCGCACCGGACGGCGGGCTGTATATCGCCGATCCTGCAGAGATCCCGTTTGACTGGCAGTCTGCGCTTCGCTGCAGTGCCCGGGAAATGTCCGCCCGTATCCTTCAGGCCCTCCTTCCGGATTTCCCGGATATGCGGGGGCTGGTTGAGAAGGCTTATGAAGGGAAATTTGAGACGGAGGACCTGACCCCGCTCGTACAGGTGGGGGACCGTTATGTGCTGGAACTGTTCCGCGGACCGACAAGCGCCTTCAAGGACGTGGCTCTAAGCGTTCTGCCTCAGCTGGTAACAGCGGGACGCTCGCTTGAGGGAGCTGATGGCGACGTGGTCATCCTTACAGCTACCTCCGGCGATACGGGAAAGGCGGCGCTGGAAGGGTTTCACGACGTCCCCGGAACAAGGATCGTAGTGTTCTATCCGTATAAAGGAGTGAGCCGTGTACAGGAAATGCAGATGAGCACCCAGAAAGGGAGAAATGTGCGCGTCTGCGCGGTGCGCGGAAACTTCGATGATGCGCAGACAGGGGTGAAGAAGATATTCGCTGCCTGCAGCGGCCGGGATCTTGGGGGGAAAACGCTGAGCTCAGCCAATTCCATCAATATCGGACGCCTTGCACCGCAGGTAATGTATTATTTCAAGGCGTATGCGGACCTTCTTGCTTCGGGACGCATCAGCATGGGCGATAAGGTCTGCTACGTCGTGCCTACCGGAAATTTCGGCGACATTCTGGCCGGATATTATGCAGAAAGGCTTGGCCTTCCCGTTGGCAGGCTGGTCTGCGCTTCCAACCAGAACAACGTCCTTACTGATTTTATCTGCACCGGAGTGTATGACAGGCGCAGGGAGTTTTACAAAACGAATTCTCCATCGATGGATATCCTGGTGTCCAGCAATCTTGAGCGGCTTCTGTTCCTTCTCTGCAGGAACGGGGAAGAAGTGGCGGATTATATGCGCCGGCTCTCGGAAGAGGGCGTATATACCGTGGAAAAGGAACTGCTGGCCAGACTGCAGAATGATTTTGACTGCGGCTGCTGCGACGATGAGACCTCACTCCGGACGATCGGAGAGGTCTTCCAACAATACGGATATCTGATGGACCCGCATACAGCCGTGGCGTGGAATGTTTCCGGACAGGTACGGGAAACGGCCGACGGGATGCCGATGGTGGTATTATCCACAGCCTCCCCGTATAAGTTCCCGACAGCCTGTCTGAAAGCTCTGGGCGGAACACCGGACGAAGATGAGTTTGCTGTGATGCGGCAGCTGCGGGAGATCAGCGGCATGCCCATCCCTCAAAACCTGGCCGGACTGCAGGAGGAACCGGTCCTGCATACGGACGTGATCGACAGGGAGGACATGCTGGACTATGTGCTCCGTTATCTGGCGGAATGAGCGGGAAGGAGAAGAAAATGAACATCGTATGTCTCGACATGGAAGGGGTCCTGGTGCCGGAAATCTGGATTGCGTTTTCAGAAGCCTCCGGGATCCCCGAACTGCGGCGGACCACAAGAGATGAACCGGATTACGACAAACTGATGCGCTGGCGCATCGGTATTCTGAAAGAGCACGGGCTCGGTCTGAAGGAGATTCAGGAGACGATTGCCAGGATCGAGCCGCTGGACGGCGCACGGGAGTTTCTGGATGCACTGCGGGAAATCACACAGGTGGTCATACTGAGCGATACCTTTGATCAGTTTGCCAGTCCGCTCATGCGTAAACTCGGATGGCCGACCATCTTCTGCAACACGCTGGAGGTTGCGGAGAACGGAGAGATCACAGGCTTCAAAATGCGCTGCGAGCACTCCAAACTCACAAGCGTGCGGGCCCTGCAGTCCATGGGATTCGATACGATTGCCAGCGGCGACAGTTATAACGATCTGGAAATGATTAAGGCAAGCCGCGCAGGCTTCCTTTTCCGCTCAACGGAGAAAATCAAGGCAGATTATCCGGAAATTCCTGCATTTGAAGAGTTCGACGATCTCCTCAGTGCCATCCGCGGCGTACTTTGATCCGGCAGTAGAACAGCAAAACCCCCGCAGTTCATTCTTTGAACATGCGGGGGTTTTGCTACCATCCGGTGCTACAGCTCCAGGATCGTTTGCCCGGGGGAAGCGTGACTGAAAAGGGTGAAGCGGTGCATCGGATCATTCTGGAGCGATTTGAGAAACAGAAGGGATTTTTTCTGCATCTGATGGTCGAAACCGTATCCTGGAACGACCTCCTCATCCAGATTGCGCTGGGAAAAAGCCGTATCGGAGGCGATCACTGCAAAAGCGCCGCCGTACCTTCCGTCTCCGTGAACGAGGAAACGGTTGGAAGGGCTTTGACTGATGATGGTGGTGAAAATCCCGTCCGTATGCCCGGGAGTATAGATGCAGATCACACTGTCATCTCCGAAAAGATCGAATCCTCGCCCGACAGGTCCAAGAACAGAAGCGCGGTAGTGGATCCGCTCGATGCGGTCGGCATAGGGGATCCAGCTGTCCCAGTACTCTCTCCGCTTATAGACCATGCGGCAGGAATAAAAATACTCCAGTTCCGCACAGGCGATCCGCTTTGCTTTCCCTGCGAAATCCTTCAGCGCGGATGTGTGGTCAGCATCCAGATGGGTCAGAAGAAGCAGATCGATGTCCTCCGGACGTATGCCGAGAGAGGCAAGCTGCTCTGCCGCGGTTTCTCCGGCCCGGATTTCCGGATCATACAGGCCGAGAAGATGACGGGGCAGTGTTCTCCGGCAGTCAGAGGACCAGCCGGTATCGAAAAGGATGCGTCCGTGCAGCGGATGCTCTAAAAGAAAAACATTGTTCGGCAGGGTCTGCCGCGATTCAAAGAGGGAGCGGTCATCCAGAAAAGACATGGACTTCTTCATGCGGATGTTTCCGCAGGCAAGGGTACGGATACGAATCGGGTTCATGATGATCCTCACAGGCGTTTTCAAGCATCCTATCATATCAGCGCGGACATTGCAATCTCCGATGCCGGAAGAAAAAGCACAGTTATTTTTCAGAAAGAGAGAAAATAAACGACGGTATTTTATCCATGTACAGGTGGAGAACAGAGCGTTTCTACGCTATAATAAAGACATAAAGAAGAGCTTTCATGAAAGAAAGGAGAGATACCAATGAAAGAGAAAAAACTGATGAAGAGCAAAGAAAGGGTGATCTGCGGTGTCTGCGGAGGATTTGCAGAGTATCTTGGGATCGATCCGCTCTTTGTGAGGCTTGCATTTCTGGTCTTCATCGGGCTGGGCGGAAGCGGTGTGATCCTGTATCTGGCCGCAGCTGTATTGATGAAGGATCCGGAAGAGAACGGAAAAGCCTGATCGGGACGGCTGTTTAAAGACAGGAGGTGAGTACGATGCTCCAGATCATTTTTTCGATTCTGCTGTTGCTTTTCCTTTTTCGTGTTATCCGGCTGGCAGTCAGGGCGGCATGGGGGCTGATGAAAGTCCTGGTGTTTGTGATTCTGTTTCCGGGAGTCATGCTCGTGCTGGCGGGAGCGGGACCGTTTATTCTGGCGCTTCCTGCTCTTGTGATCGGAAGTGTGGTCGCAATGCTGGTCCCCGCATGAAAAAAGAAGGATCCGGTTCCGGAACGACAGATTCCGGACCGGATTTTTTACTTTTTGTTCACGAAACAGGGGGGAAAAGGTTTATAGTAAATAAAGAAACTCACGAGCATGGACAAAACGTTATCCGAAGCAAAAGAGGAGAGCTATGCCGATTTTTGAGGATAAGAGGGAGAATCTCTCCGGGGGAGAGGTTCCTTCGGGATTTGCCGGGGAGACAGACCGGGAAAACGGAGAATATCATTACAAAAACGGATATACGCAGAAGATTTACTCCGATGCGCATTATGTGCCCGTCAGCGAGAGTGTAGATCCTCCGCGTTACTATACGCCTGCCCAGAAGAAAGAGAAGGAGCAGACAAAGAGCGGCGGAAGCAAAGCGGTGCTGATCGTGGCACTGTGTGCTCTGTTTGCCCTGCTCGGCTGCGGGGCGGGTATCGGGCTTTCCTCCCGGATCACGGCCTCCCGCATCGAGGATCTCCGCGCCGAAGTCGCGGATCTCTCCTCCAGACTGAATGAAGAAGAAACGCTGATCGCACCGGCTGTTGGGATCACAGAGAGCGTAAAGACGGAAGAGCCTCTCCTTACGGAGGAGAATGGTATATCTCCTTCCGAAATATACCGGAAAGCCTGCGAGGAAGTAGTGGGTGTCTCCACGGAGGTGACCTATACAAACTTCTTCGGGCAGACCAGTTCATCCGCTGTTTCCGGTACAGGCTTCCTGATCTCAGCGGACGGATATATCCTCACGAATTACCATGTGATCGAATACGCGCACAAATACAATTACGCCGTCAAAGTCATGATGCATGACGGAACAGCCTATGATGCAGCGATCGTAGGGGTGGAGCAGGATAACGACCTGGCGGTCCTGAAAATAGAAGCGGCGGGGCTTGCCTGCGCTGCTCTGGGGGACAGTGACACCCTCTCGGTTGGAGACGCGGCATATGCCGTAGGCAACCCGCTGGGAGAACTGGAGTTCACGATGACCAGCGGGACCATCAGCGCGCTTGACCGGCTGATCACAACCGATTCCGCATCTCCGGCCATTAACATGTTCCAGATAGATGCAGCGGTGAATTCCGGCAATTCCGGAGGGCCGGTCTATAATGCGGCCGGTGACGTCATCGGCGTGGTGACGGCAAAATACAAAGAAAGCGGAGTGGAGGGAATCGGGTTCGCCATTCCTATCAACGACGCAGGAACGATCGCACAGGATCTGATCCGGAACGGATATGTGACCGGCAAGGCTTTCCTGGGGATCTATTATGATGAGAGCAACACTTCGATTTACAACCGCTATTACCGCAACCTGTGGGGTTCGCCGAAGGGCGTGATGGTCCTTGGTATCGACCGCAGCAGCGCAGCGGCGAAAGCCGGTTTTGAGGAGTTTGATACCATCACCGCAATCGACGGGCATACGGTCGAAAACTGTTCGGACCTCCTGAATCTGCTGAAACGATACTCCGCAGGAGACACGGCGGAGATCACCATTTACCGAGCGGCTACCGCCTCTTCATCCGGAGGATCGATGGTCCTGACCGTTACATTTGACGAGGCCGTTCCGCATTCGGTAAACAACGGTATGAGTCTCGCCTGATGAGAAGAATAAAGCAGCAAAAAAGTGTACGCTGGTCAGCGTACACTTTTTTGTTTGAAACTCCGTGACAAACAGGAGAACGTTTCTTTCGCCCTGTTTGCAGAAGTACCGTTCCTCTGCCTTCAAATGTTTTTATTTCAGCCGTTATCTGTTTCTGCCGGATGATGCCGTCCTGAACGGGGGCTCCGCCCCGTCAGGAAGATGCCCGAGCTTACGGAACATATAGATGGCCAGAGGCAGTGCAAGGAACAGGAAGCTCAGCAGATCGGAACCGGCCTGGCTTACCGCAAGACCGTATTCTGCAGGAAGACCGATCAGGGGGAACAGCTTGGGAAGCATAATCAGCAGGGGAATAAGGAACAGCAGCTGCCGGGACATGCTCAGCACCAGATTGCCCATCGGCCGTCCCAGCGACTGGTACAGGTTGGAGGTGATCATGACGGCGATGTGCGGGATCAGCACCAGGCAGTTTGCCCGGATCTTCAGGGAGCCGATGACGTACATGGTCTCGTTCGCCTCGGCATTGAACCAGCTGATGATCCCCCGGGAGAAAATGAACATGATCGCGCCGAGGAAACACGCCACAGCGGCGCCGATGCCGAAGGTGGTGAAATAGGCCTCCCGTACCCGCCTGTATTTTCTTGCGCCGTAGCAGAAGCCTGCCACAGGCCCGAAACCCTGGGAGAAGCCCATGATGGCTGAAGCCACGAGGCGGTACATCTTGTTGGCCACGGATATACCCGCCAGCACCGCACTGCCGAACGCCTTGGCGATATTGTTTGTGACGATGCCGCCCAGGCTCAGAAGGCTCATACGCAGGAAGGCGGGGATGCCCATACGCGCCACCTCGGCGGCGTCTGCCCTGTCGGGTTTGAAGTTCTTCAGTCCGATCTCGAGCATGGTGGTGTGGCGAATGAAGGGAAGGGCCAGCACGAAAGCGCTTACGACCTTGGACAGTGCAGTGGCTCCGGCAGCGCCGGCAACACCCCAGCCGAACACGTTGATGAACAGGGGATCGAGGCCGATGTTCAGGATACATCCGGACACCATGCCGATCATGGCGAAGTGCGTGCTGCCTTCGCTGCGGAGCAGCTGGTTCTGGATCATCTCCGCCGTGGTGAAGGGGGCGGCGAGCAGGATCCAGAAGGCATACTGCATGGAGTACTGCTTGGCCTCCTTTGTCACGCCCATAAGATCCACGATCACAGAGCGGAACAGCAGGCAGAAAAGGCCGAAGAACAGGGAGAAAGCCACGCCGATGAACAGCGTGCTGGAGCCGACCCGGCTTGCCCGCCTGTCTTCCTTCGCTCCGAGAAGCCGCGAGATATAACTGGCAGCGCCCATGGCAAATCCCATGGAGACCGCGCGCAGGATCTGCATCAGCGAGTCGTTGACGGCCACGGCAGCGGTGGCATGGACTCCCAGCTGACTCACGAACAGAGTATCTACCAGATTATAGATCGAATCGATCAGCGAGGATATGACCATGGGTATCGCCACTTTGGGGATGACGCGGATCATAGGGTCCTGCAGCATCATGGCCCTGCGGCGTTCTCTCATCAGCGCCTGTTTTTCGTCCATCTGATTCACCTCTCTGAATGCATTGCAAGCTGTATCACCCAGTAATTTCGAGAGTTGTTGAATATTATATCATAAAGCGTTTATCATATCAACGAAGGCCTCCGTCTGCTGATCGGCGTGTTTTTGCAGCACTATGATTTACAGGAGAAAAGGATACCTCTCATATGCATCACTCCCGGTTTTTCCCCGCCGGGAAATAAACTGCTGCAGTACAATAAAAAAGAACGGGACGGAGCCTCCTTTCCCTTGAAACAGACCGCCGGTAAAGAGTATAATGGTTCAGCAAAACAACCAGACGAAAGGAAAATGATAATGGAGATCACCAAAGAAACAACCATGGGCGAAATGCTCGAATATGACAGAGGCATCGCCTATATCCTTATGCAGTCGGGGATGCACTGCGTCGGATGCCCCTCCTCAATCCACGAGACGCTGGAAGAAGCCTGTACCGTGCACGGGCTGGATGTCGAAGAGGTGCTGAAGTCAATCAGGGAATTCCTCACCGAGAACAAATTATCCGAGTAACCGGCAGGAAACAGGGATCATACCTGCTTTTTATGAAACAGAAGATACCGGGCTGACCGAAACATGGCCAGGCTGGTTTCTTCTGTTTCCTGAATAGTTTACATAAAATATTTATGGTAAATAAATGCTGGCTTTTTAGCGAGGCTTCCCGTTCAGAGGCGAGCGGCGGGTACAGGATACGGATCTGTGCCGGCGGACGGAGAGCAAGCGCAGCTTCTTCGACGAGCTGAGAAACAAGTGTATCTATGCGGAGCGAGAGATGGTCTGCGGCATACAGACGAGAAACATCATCATTGGGTATGAACTGAGCGGATTCTTCTGATCGTTGCGCCGCAGGGCTTCACGGGATTTTAGACAGAATAGGCGTTTTTTATGTGAGGTTTTTATAAAAAGAAAAAACAAAAAAAGGTCACATAAATTTTGCCTGTTTTGACTAATCGGGTCGGAGGGAAAAGAAAACCGGGACAGACCGCATTATCTGCCACGGTATGGAGAACGGATCAGCAGCATCGCACTGTACGTGAAGGGGAACAGCAGAAAAACAGCAGCGGAACAAAAAGTGCACGCTTTGCAGCGTGCACTTTTTCTATCGGAGTTCTCGGAAGAAATCCTTCAGCAGTCCGGAGCATTCCTCCTTCATCACACCGGGGTAGACAGCGGGGGAATGGCCGTAGCGCTCACTGAACAGATCGATCACGCTCCCGCAGGAGCCGGTGACGGGTTCTTTCGCCCCGTAGACCACCGCGGGGATGCGGGAATTGATGATGGCGCCCGCACACATGGGGCAGGGCTCCAGCGTCACATACAGGGTGCATCCGTCCAGCCGCCAGTCTCCGCGGGAGCGGCAGGCCTCGCGGATCGCTTCAATCTCGGCATGTGCTGTGGCATCGGTCTCCGATTCCCGCCGGTTCCTGCCGCGGCCGATCACGGTGTCGTTCTCGTCCGTGATCACGCAGCCCACCGGGATCTCTCCCTCCGCGGCGGCCTCCCCGGCAAGGAGGAGAGCCTCTCGCATTCGTTCCGGATTATACAAGAGCGGCGGTGATGATGGACATCTGGTAGACCTCTTCGGCGTCGCAGCCGCGGGAGAGATCATTGATGGGGGCGTTCAATCCCTGGAGGATCGGGCCGTAAGCAGCAAACCCGCCGAGACGCTGGGCAATCTTATAGCCGATGTTTCCGGATTGGATCTCCGGGAAAATAAAGGTGTTGGCATAGCCGGCGACCGGGCTGCCGGGGAACTTGAGCTGCCCGACGACCGGGGAAACGGCGGCGTCAAACTGCATCTCACCGTCAATGGCGAGATCCGGGGCCTGCTCTTTGGCAATGGCGGTCGCATTGCGTACAAGGTCAACATTCGCACCTTTGCCGGAACCCTTGGTTGAATATGAGAGCATGGCGACTTTCGGGTCAATGCCGAATACCTTGGCGGTCTTTGCGGTCTCCAGCGCGACCTCGGCCAGCTGCGCGGCGGCGGAAAGGGTCACGTTTCCTTCCTTGTCCACACGGTCTTCATAAGCGATGTTGATGGCACAGTCACCCATGCAGATCATTTCCTCGCCGCGGACGAGGATGAAGCAGGAGCTCACCAGGTTGGCGCCTTTGCGGGTCTTCACCAGCTGCAGAGCGGGACGGACCGTGTCAGCCGTGGAATAGGTGGCTCCTCCGAGCAGTGAGTCTGCAACACCCATTTTCACGAGCATCGTACCGAAATAATTGCCCTTGAGCAGATTGGCGCGGCACTCCTCCGGGGTCATCTTGCCCTTGCGGAGTTCCACCATGGTGTTCACCATTTCATCCATGCCGGGATAGGTGGCGGGATCGAGGATCTCCAGACCCTCGATATCGAATCCGCCTTTCGCGGCAGCAGCCTTGACGGCATCGACATTGCCCACGAGAACGGGCGTGAGGAAACCTTCTTTTTTCAGGCGGGCGGCGGACTCAAGAATACGGGCGTCGGTGCCTTCCGTATAAACGATCTTGCGGGGATTGGCTTTGAGCACTTCTATCAGGTTTTCAAACATGGGATCATCCTCCGGTGTTATAGTTTTTTCACAATTCTTTACTCTATCACGCTTTCGTTTTCATTTCAAGTTTTTACCCGGTATCTGTTTACAAAAAGGGGCATCACCGATATAATAACGAAACAGAGAAACGGAGAGATGCATATGATCGAACAGGAACAAATCCGGAATTTTTCCATCATTGCCCATATCGACCACGGGAAGTCCACCCTTTCCGACCGGATCATTGAAAAATGCCGCGCCGTGGAACAGCGGATCATGGAAGATCAGATCCTTGACAATATGGATCTGGAAAAAGAGCGCGGGATCACGATCAAGGCCCGCGCAGTCGGACTGAACTACACGGCGGATGACGGGCGGAACTATACCCTGAACCTGATCGACACTCCGGGACATGTGGACTTCAATTATGAAGTGAGCCGCTCGCTTGCCGCCTGTGAGGGGGCGGTGCTCATCGTGGATGCCTCGCAGGGGGTGGAGGCACAGACCCTTTCCAACACCTATCTGGCGCTGGACAATAATCTTGAGATCCTTCCGGTCATCAACAAGATCGACCTGCCTGCCGCGGATCCGCAGCGCGTGAAGGACGAAGTGGAGGAAATCATCGGCATCCCCGCGCAGGACGCGCCGGAGATCTCAGCCAAACTCGGACTGAATATCGATGCGGTGCTGGAAGACATCGTGAAAAACGTGCCCGCCCCGATCGGGGACACATCCGCACCGCTGAAGGCGCTGATTTTTGACAGCCAGTATGATAACTATCGCGGCGTGATCGTGCTGCTGAGGGTCTTTGAAGGAACGATCCGGCCGGGTATGGAGATCCTGCTCATGTCTACCGGAGCGAAATACACCGTGCTTGAGACGGGACATCTGCGGCCGATCGGACTCGACCCGTGTGACGGGCTTTCGGTAGGTGATGTAGGCTATTTTACTGCCAGCATCAAGAATGTGGCGGATACCCAGGTGGGTGATACGGTCACGGAAGCGGCAAGGCCTGCACCGGAGGCTCTTCCGGGGTACCGGCCTGCGCGGCCGATGGTCTTCTGCGGGATCTATACGGAAGACGGCTCCAAGTTCCCGGATCTGCGTGATGCACTGGAAAAACTTAAACTCAATGACGCATCGCTCTCTTTTGAACCGGAGACTTCGGCCGCGCTCGGGTTCGGCTTTCGCTGCGGCTTCCTCGGCATGCTCCATATGGAGATCGTACAGGAACGTCTGGAGCGGGAGTTCAATCTGGAGCTTGTGACAACGCTTCCTTCGGTGATC
>JAEEGL010647986.1_pt1 | contig 29848 bp, 23 predicted proteins | sample 9134231 | NCBI WGS metagenome assembly JAEEGL01 (sample SAMN16246548, study PRJNA631951) | gut metagenome | biome: gut microbiome; feature: rumen; material: fiber-attached | host: Bos | place: Iran: Karaj | collected 2018-10
AACAGATCAGCTTTTGCGCGCACCCGGAGCAGTCACCCGAACAGCCGGGGCATCCGCAGATCTTTTTGCCCTTCTTCCTATTGCGGATGAGCAGGGCAACGGCAAGGGCAACGAAGAGTGCGACGATGACGACAGCGATGATCTCACCCGGACCCATGGTATCAACCCCCGCAAGCGGCGATGATCTGATACACGATGGTGGAAAAGATCCACGCGAGCACGCATTGGAGCGCGACGATCATCAAAGTAAACGGTAAGCTTTTCGTTTCTTTCCGAATGGTCGTCACCGCCGCGACGCAGGGTGTGTAGAGCAGAGTAAAGACCAAGAAAGAAACAGCGGAGCCGGCCGTGAAGAGAGAAGCCGGGTCGCCAGCCAGAACGCCGAGGGTGCTGACCACCGCTTCTTTGGCGGTAAAGCCGGCGATAAGCGCCGTGGACGCTTGCCAATTTCCGAACCCGCACAGCGTGAAGACCGGAGAAATAAAGTTGCCGATGGCGGCGAGCATACTCTTTTCCGTTTCTTCCAGTACCGGATTGAAACGGATATCAAAGGTTTGCAAAAACCAAATGATCAGGCTGGTGAAGAAGATGATGGTAAAGGCTTTGACGATGAAGTCTTTGGCTTTTTCCCACATAAGAAGAAGGGTCGTTTTTGCCGACGGGAAGCGGTAGTTGGGTAATTCCATTACGAAGGGATTGGGCTTGCCGCGGAAAACGGTGGACTTCAGAAGAAGAGACAGCAAAATGCCGACGACGATACCGCCGACATACAGAGCCATCATAACGAGCGCCTTATATTTTGGGAAAAAGGCGGCGGTAAAGAGGGCGTAGATCGGTATCTTGGCCGAGCAGGACATGAAGGGGATCAGCATGGTGGTCATGATACGGTCGCGCTTGCCGGTCATCGTCCTTGCGCTCATGACGGCGGGGACGGAACAGCCGAAGCCGATCAGCATGGGTACGATACTACGCCCCGACAGGCCAATCTTACGAAGCGGTTTATCCATAACGAACGCAACGCGCGCCATATACCCGGTGTCCTCGAGCAGAGAGAAGAAAAAGAACAACACGACGACGTACGGGATAAAGGAAAGCACGCTCCCCACGCCCTTAAAGATGCCGTCGGTGATAAGACTGATCATAACGGGATTGGTCTGGAATTTTTCCAGTCCCGTCTGTGTGAGCAGGCACAGTTTGTCGATGCCGAGGGCGATCAGCTCGCTGAGATAGTACCCGACGACCTCGAACGTAAGGTAGAAAATAAGCGCCATCACCCCGAAAAAGATGGGAATGGCGGCATAACGGTTGGTCAGCACTTTGTCCATCTTACGACTACGGACGTATTCTTTGCTCTCTTTGGCTTTGACGACGGCGCCGTCGCAGGCCTTTTCGATAAAGGTATACCGCATATCGGCCATGGCGGCGTGGCGGTCCATACCGTGCTCCGTCTCCATTTCCACGACGCTGTGCTCCACCGTTTCCAGTTCGTTTTTGTCGAGGTTTAAAAGTTTTACCACGTCTTCGTCTTCTTCGATGACTTTGACGGCGGCAAAACGAGAGTTGAGGCCGGCAGCTTCGGCGTGGTCTTCCACGATGTGCGCTACCGAGTGGATGCAACGGTGGATGGGCCCCGGTCCGCAAAAATCGTACACGGCGGGCAGGACCTTCTTTTTCGCCGTTTCTTTCAAAACGCGCACAAGGTCGGAGACCCCTTCGTTTTTGACGGCGGAAATAGGCAGAACGGGCACGCCCAAGCGTTCGGACAGCAGATTGGTATCAATGCTTCCGCCGCCTGCGGTCACTTCGTCCATCATGTTGAGGGCGACGACGGTGGGAATGCGGAACTCGAGCACCTGCAAAGTAAGATAGAGATTTCGTTCTATGTTGGTGGCGTCTACGATGTTGATAACGGCGTCCGGTTTGCCGTTTAATAAAAAGTCCCTCGTCACTACTTCTTCGCCGGAGTAGGGACGGAGAGAATAAATGCCGGGCAGGTCGACGACGGTGCAGTCTTTGGCCTCTTTGATGACGCCCGATTTTCCGTCGACGGTAACGCCGGGGAAGTTGCCCACGCGTTGATTGGCGCCGGTCAGTTGATTGAAGAGGGTGGTTTTTCCGCAGTTTTGGTTGCCGATGAGCGCAAAGATCATATTTCCACCTCGATCATATCGGCGTCCGATTTGCGTATGGTCAAATTATATCCGCGTAAAAATATTTCCATCGGATCGCCCATGGGCGCAAAACGCACCACTTTGATCCGTGTTTTCGGAATCAGTCCCATGTCGAGCAGGCGGTAGCGCAAATTTCCCTCGCCGTTCACTTTTGTTACTACGCCTTCTTGCCCGGCTTTCAACTTACCTAAGGAAGTCGTCATTTTCCTCCCGATACTTATATAAAATAAGTATATTCGTAGCTTTGTGGCTTCATTATAGCCGAGATATTTATTCCTGTCAATAAAAAGAGAAACCCTGCCAGGGTTTCTCTGCCGTTATGACGATTTTTCGATAAAAATTATATCTGTTTTTTACGCGTAAATTTTTTCGGAAGGCGCAAAGCGCGCATAGCGTTCAGGATGGCAAGCACGCATACGCCCACGTCGGCGAACACCGCCAGCCACATCGAAGCGAGTCCGAACGCGGCGAGGACCAACACTGCCAACTTGACGCCGAGGGCAAATACAATATTCTCGCGTACGATACGCATGGTCCGGCGAGAAATACGTATGGAAAGGGGCAATTTGGTCAGGTCGTCGTCCATCAGGACCACGTCGGCCGCTTCTATCGCGGCGTCGCTACCGACCCCGCCCATGGCGATACCTACGTCCGCCCTCATCAGAACGGGCGCGTCGTTGATACCGTCGCCCACGAACGCGAGTTTCTTATTGGGGGAGAAAAGCTTTTCGGCGGCGCTCACTTTTTGCGCAGGCAGGAGGCCGGCTACGTATTCATCCACACCGCTCTCGGCCGCGATCTCTTTTGCCGCGTCTTCGTTGTCTCCCGTCAGCATGACCGTTTTCGTCACACCCAACGTTTTGAGTTCCGAAATCACACTTTGGGTTTCTTTTTTAATTACATCGGACACCGTAATATGTCCGAGGCAGTTGTTGTCGTGCGCCAGATGAACGACTGTCCCCGCATGGTGATGACAGGTTCCGCACTCGTCGCATTCGTGGCATTCGGCGCCGACTTCTTTCATGAATCTGCTGTTGCCGACGTACACTTTTTCGCCGTCGACGACGGCTTCCACACCGTACCCGGCGCGTTCGGTCACGTTGCCGACGCGTTTTTTATCCAGGTGCCCGCCGTGCGCAAGAACGATGGATTCGGCAATGGGGTGAGAAGAATAGCTCTCCGCAAGCGCAGCTACGTCCAACAGTTCTTCTTCGCTCATTTTGTGAGGATGCACGGCCGTCACGTGGAAAGTGCCTTCGGTCAACGTACCCGTCTTGTCGAAGACGAAAGTTCGGACGTTTGAGAGCGTCTCGAGGTCGCTCGCACCTTTCAAAAGGATGCCGCGTTTGGATGCGCAACCGATACCGCCGAAAAAGGACAGCGGAACGGAAATAACAAGCGCGCAGGGGCAGGACACGACCAAGAAGGTCAACGCTCGCTCGATCCACTCCGACCATACCGGCCAGCTGCTTATGCCCAAAAAGAGAGGAGGAATCACGGCAAGAAGAAGAGCGGAAACAACCACCGCAGGCGTGTAGACTTTGGCAAACTTGGTAATAAAGTTTTCACTTCTCGCTTTCTTTTCGGAAGCGTTTTCCACCAGTTCCAACACCTTGGTGACCGTACTGTTTTCGGCGTCGGCCGTAACTTCTATTTCTACGACGCCGTCGAGGTCGATGCAACCGCTGATGACCTGGTCGCCTTCTTTTTTATAAACGGGCAAACTTTCTCCCGTCAGCGCGGCCGTGCTGATGGTCGCTCCGCCGCTGATTACGATACCGTCCAGCGGAATACGCTCGCCGGGGCGGACGATAATATGGTCGCCGACGCTCACTTCGTCCGGGTCAACCGTTGTTTCTTGCCCGTCACGAACCACAGTCGCCGTATCGGGACGGATATCCATCAGATCGCGTATCGACTTGCGGCTTTTTCCTACGGCGATACTCTGGAACAATTCTCCGACTTGATAAAAGAGCATGACCACCGCCGCTTCGGCGTTCTCGCCTACGGCAAACGCGCCCAAAGACGCGATGGTCATCAAAAACTTTTCATCAAAGACTTGCCCGTGAAAGATATTTTTGACCGCCGTAATAACGACGTCGTACCCGGCGATAGCGTAGGGAACGAGGAATAATATTAGTTCCGCCCACCACGGCAGGTCGATAAAATGCGCGATAAGATATACCGCGATCAGCGTCGCGCCGGCGGCAACGCACCGGACGAGACTTTTTTTCTGTCTCTTTGTCATATACGCCTACTTAACGATGATACGGCAGTCCGGTTCGATCTTCTTGCAGACCTTTACGGCTTCTTGCAAAACGGCGTCGAACTTGTCGTCGTCGGCTTCGAGCGTGAATTTTTGCATAATAAAGTTGACCTTGGCGTCCTTGACGCCCTCGATCTTCTTAATGCCGTCTTCCATCTTGCGAGCGCAGTTGGCGCAGTCCAGATCTTCCAGTTTGAATACTTTTTTCATAGTTATCTTTCCTCCGTGATATGGTTATATCCTTGTGCGATAATGGTCCGGACGTGATCGTCCGCCAAAAAATAGTATATGGTCTTTCCTTCTCGTCTGTTGCCGATAAGGTCTGCGTCTTTCAGCGTCTTTAATTGGTGACTGATGGCCGACGGGCTCATGTTCAGCAGATCCCCGATGGCGCAAACACACAGTTCCGACTCGAAGAGCGAATATAATATCTTCATCCGCGTCTTGTCGCCGAATACCTTAAAAAGACCGACCAATCGGTTCAGTTCTTCTTCGCCGATCATTCCTTCCCGCACCAAACGTAGCGTTTCTTCGTGGTTGTGCATGACTCCTCCTCATTTGAATAATCATTCATTTGAATGTCTGTTCAAATGATAGCACCACAAAAACCGTTTGTCAAGAGTTTTTATGAAAAATATTTCAGATTTATAAAACCGACCGATATTGACGGCCAAAACAGGCTATGGTACAATAGAAACCATGAAACAAAAAGTATGTGGCGCAGTAAAAGCAATCAAAAGCCGGTTTGTGGAGCGTACGCAATATCTTCCCAGGTACAAGGCGGACAAAACGGTTTACGTGGCGGAGACGGGGGGAGAAGACCTCGTTCTTATGAGTTTCAACGTCCGCTGTTTTACGAAGTTGGACACGTTCGAAAATCATTGGTATTTTCGCGCGCCGCTTGTTATTCGTACCATTGCCGAAGTAAAGCCGGCCGTGATCGGCTTTCAAGAGGTCCGCAAGAAACAGGATATTTATTTGAAAGAGCATCTGAAAGGATATATCTTTCTCGACGCGTATCAAAGCTGCGGCAAGAGGGCCGAAAGTATGACCATCGCCTACGCGGCCGACCGTTTTACGGCGGAAAAAACGGGGATGTTTTGGCTGTCCGAGACGCCGGACAGGTTCAGCAAGTCCTGGGGGAGCGGTTCTTATCGCGACGCGGCGTACGCGGTGTTGACGGATAAGAAAACGGGCGAGGCGTTCACCGTCATCAACGCGCATTTGGATAACTTGAGCGAACTTGCGCGCGATAACGGAATAAAAGTTATTTTCGAGCAAATAAAAAGCCTTGATTTGCCTCGCCCCGTCCTTTTGGGGGATATGAATGCATATCCTGACGAAGCGCCTTATCAAGAGGCGCTGTTCGGCGGCTTACTCGACGCGCAAACGGTCGCGGAAAAGTTCGATCCCGGCCCCGGTCCGACGTGGCACAATTACGGACGAGCTATGCAAGAAAACAGGATCGACTATTTTTTCGTGTCTCCCGATATTTCGGTCAAAGAGTATTCCGTCGCAAACATTTCTTTTGACGGCGTATACCCCAGCGACCATTTTCCCATTGTGATTAAAATCGATTTGCGGAAATGACACCGTTTCAACAAAAAGTACTGAATATCCTGTTGACAGTGCCGAAAGGTAAGGTCATAACGTACGGCCGGATCGCCGGGAGATTGGGGAATAAAACTCTTTCGCGGGCGGTAGGTAACGCCCTGCATAACAACCCGGACGGGGAAAAGTATCCATGTTATAAAGTAGTCGACGCGCGCGGGAAGCTTTCGCATAGCTACGCCTTCGGCGGCAAAGAAGAACAAAAACGCCGACTGGAAGCAGACGGCGTGATCGTAAATAATTATCAAGTGGATTTATCGGAATTCGGTTATTTGTTTTAATAGAAAATTTTTCCCAATATCCCTTCTTTATGGCGCAAACCCGTAGGCTTGACGTAGACGTGCGAGAAGGTGCCTTTGCCGTTTTCGTCTACGGTAACGACGGAGCCGCCACTCATGTATTCGCGCCAGGAGCATTCGTCGGCGCACTTCATGCCGTGGCTTAAACGGACGCCCTTATAGAGGACGGAAAGATTGTTTTCGTGGTCGTGGCCTACGACGACGTTTTTGGTGCTACCAAGCTTCAGGATGGTGTCGAACATTCCCGTCGAGAGGGCGGGGGAGCAAATTTGCTCGTTGATCTCGCCGAAGCCTTTTTCGGGGTCGCACCCGCCTTTGACCCATTCGAAATATCCGGCGTTGTATTCGTACAGCGGGATATGCATATACATGGACGACTCCGGCGTTATGCCGCCGTTTGCCTTTGTGATGCCGGCAAGGAGCCACTTGTAGTAGTCGATCTGCTCGTAGGACAGCGAGCCCCAACCGTTGGAGGTGCCGACCATGACTTCGCCTTTATGCGGGCCGTCCTGAATGGCCTCTGCGTAGAAAGCGGGCATTTTTTCTTTCATCGTCTCGTCCGCTTTGAGATAAACGATCTTGCTTGGATCGTAATCTATTTGCCAGTCGCCCGTGTCGAACAGGAAAAGAGTATGGACGATCTTGTCGTCTTGCATAATATTGACGGCATAGTTGCCGATGCCCGTAACGGAGCGCGGGCCTTTGGAAAACAAACAATGTTTGCCGGTCAAAAGAATGTCGGAAAGAAGTTCGAGATCGGCGTTTCCTTCTCTATCGTGATTTCCGAAAACGGGCGCCCATGGGATTCCGAAACTGTCCATAATGGAAACCAAACGACGATAGCACTGTCTGGAGTACCCCCAACAGTTATCGCCGAGAAGGACGATCATATCGGGCTTTGCCTGCCTTATCGCGCCTTCGATCGTTTGATAGATAACGCGGTTTTTATCGAGGCGGAACCGATCGTGCACCTGAATGTCGGCGAGGGTGAGGATAACGAAATCTTTATTCGGGTCTTTGCGTACCGTTTTGACGTCGCGGCATGGGTCAAGCTCGTCGGTAGGCGACCAAAGACGCTCTTGCATTTTGCCTGTTTTTCGGTACAGGCGCAACGCCCAAATAAGATAAAAATAGAAGACGCCCAATAAGACGATCAAGAGGACGGGCAGGATAATAAACAGCGGCAAAGCGACGCTCTTAGGGACGAGGGTTGCCGCGGAAAGGAAAGCGTTATTCATTGCCGGTCTCCTTTGCGGCTTCTTCCGCTTCTTTTTGTTCCCAGTATTTTTCCCGCTCCGCATCCAGATCATGGTAGTACCACATCATTTTGTCGTAGTGGCGTTTGCCTTTGAGCGGCATGTGTATATTGGTATAGTTTTTGCCGCGACCCGTTTCGTCGATCGTCAAAGTCGAACCGCCGTTCAGCGTCTCGGCAAAGGTCGTGCATTCGTCGCCGCACTTGACGGCGTAGCTCAGCCGAATGCCCTTATAAAGCAGGGACAGGTCGTTTTCGTGTTCGTGCCCGAAAATGATGTTTTTCGTGCTTCCTTCTTCCAGTACGGCGTCGAACATTCCGGATGAAACGGGCGCCGAACCGATCTTGACGTTGATTTCGCCAAAGCCTTTTTGGGGGTCGCACCCGCCCTTGACCCACTCGAAATAGGCGTCGTTGAATTCATAGGGCGCGACGTGGCAGAATAAGGTCGACTCCGGCTTTTTGCCGCCGTTTGCCTTCTCTATGCCGGCAAGGAGCCATTTATAATATTGTACCTGGTCGTACCCGAACGTACCCCAACCTTCGCCGACGGGAATTTCGCCTTTATGTTTACCTTCGTGAATGCGCGCGGCAAAGAAGGCGGGCATCTTTTCTTTGACCTCTTTGTCCGCTTTGATATAGCGGTAAGAACTTTCGTCATACTCGAAGAAAGAGGAATTGGAGTCGAAGAAATACAGGGTATGGACGATCTCGCCGTTTTGTGTGATATTCACCGCGTAATTGCCTTCTCCGGTCAGGTTGCGCGGGCCTTTACGGTACAGGCAGTGCTTCCCTGACGAAAGGATATCGCCCAGTGCCTCGAGGTCGGCGTTCCCTTCGCAGTCGTGATTGCCGAAAACAGGCGCCCACGGCAACCCGATCTCTTCCATGATCTCCACGATCTTTTTATAGCATTGGCGGGAATAGTAAAACGCGTTGTCGCCGAGAAGGACGATCATGTCCGGCTTGGCCTTTTCGACGGTGTTTTTGATGGTGTTATAGATGACGTATTTTTTGCCGAGCCGGAACGGCTCCCACACCTGAATATCGGCGAAAGTCAGGATCACGAAGTCCTTGTTCGGGTCCTTTTTTATCTCGGCTACGTCCTTGACCGGGTCGAAAGTATCTTTCGGCGACCAAATTCTTTCCGAACGTTTTCCTATGGAAAACTTTTTATTCCGATACCTTATCAGGAAATAGAGCGACTGGGAAATAACGACGCAGATCGCCGCGAAAAAAACGGCGACGATCGGCCAAAAAACGCTCGGCGAATAGCCATCCGCCGCGAGCAAACAATAGCTTACCATGCACTCTCCTTGTAGATAAAATTATAAGATAGATTTCCGCCGCTGTCAATGCCGGATTCGGCTGATGGATCGCGCCTGACGGCGCATGAATTGCAGTTAAAATCACGTTATGGATAATAATATAACGGCTCCTCCGTTTTTTCGGAGAAGCCGTATCCATTAAAAAATTATTCGTGGCGAAACCGTTATGCGTTGAAGGTCAGCGTGTCGGAGTTTTTCAGAATGACGTCGTGGCTGCCGCCTTCCACGATACTGGTGGCGGAAACGAGGGTCATGCGGGCTTTTTCGTGCAGGGTGGGAATGTCGGTCACCCAGCAGTTGCACATAGTGGATTTGACCTTATAGAGGCTCTTTGCCACGTTGTCGGCGAGGTGTCCGGCGTAAGGCACGTAGGAGTCGACGCCTTCTTCGAAAGAAAGGCCGCTCTTGCCGCCGAGGTCGTAGCGTTGCCAGTTACGGGCGCGGTTGCTGCCTTCGCCCCAGTACTCTTTGACGTAGGTGCCTTTGACGTTGAGTTTTGTGGTCGGGCTTTCGTCGAAGCGGGCAAAGTAACGGCCGAGCATGATGAAGTCCGCGCCCATGGCGAGGGCGAGGGTCATGTGGTAGTCGTGGACGATACCGCCGTCCGAGCAGATGGGTACGTAAATGCCAGTCTTTTCAAAGTATTCATCACGGGCCGCCGCCACTTCGATAAGAGCGGTCGCTTGTCCGCGGCCGATACCTTTTTGTTCGCGGGTGATGCAGATGGATCCCCCGCCGATACCGACCTTAACGAAGTCGGCTCCGGCTTCGGCCAGGAACAAAAATCCGTCGCGGTCGACCACGTTTCCGGCGCCGACTTTTACTTTGTCGCCGTAGTTTTTGCGGATGTAGTCGATGGTCTTTTTCTGCCAGCAAGAATAGCCTTCGCTGCTGTCGATACAGAGGACGTCCGCGCCCGCTTCGATCAGCTTCGGCACTCTTCTTTCGTAGTCGAGGGTGTTGATACCGGCGCCGACAAGGAGACGCTTTCCTTTGTCGAGGATCTCTTGCGGGTGGTCCTTATGTTCTTCGTAGTCCTTGCGGAAGACGAGGTACAGCAGGCGTCCGTCTTTGTCGATGATGGGTAACTGATTGATCTTGTGTTCCCAAATGATGTCGTTTGCGGTGGATAGATCGGTGTTTTCCGGCGCGGTGATGAGGTCGGAGAACGGAGTCATAAAGTCTTTGACTACGGCCGACCCGTTCATACGACTGACGCGGTAGTCGCGGCTGGTAACAAGCCCGAGCAACTTTCCGGAAGAAGTTCCGTCGTCGGTAACGGCGATGGTGGAGTGGCCGGTTCTATGGACGAGGTCGAGTACGTCCGCGAGGGTACTGTCCGGGGTCAGGTTGCTGTCGCTGATGACGAATCCGGCTTTGTGGTTTTTGACGCGGGCGACCATGGCCGCTTCGTTTTCCACCGACTGACTGCCGTAAATGAAAGAAATACCGCCTTGTTTGGCAAGCGCGATAGCAAGGGTGTCGTTACTGACCGACTGCATGATAGCGGATACGAGCGGAATATTCAGTTTCAGCGGGCATTCTTCTTTGCCCTTTCTGAACTTGACGAGCGGCGTGGTGAGGACCACGTTTTCCGGGCGACAATTTTCGTCGGTATATCCGGGGATCAGCAGATATTCGCTGAAAGTATGAGACGGTTCGTTATAGTAAGTTGCCATAATTTTCTCCTTTTTTATAGTTATAAGAAGGGGTCGACACCCATGCCGACCCCGCTTTTTTACGCAAGTGTTTCTATGTAGTTCCCAGCAGCGACCGCCGCGCAGGCTCCGTCTGCCGCAGCCGTGGTCAGCTGGCGGATCTTTTTGGTTCGGCAGTCTCCCGCCACAAAGAACCCCGGAGTTTTAGTCGTGCAGGTCTCATCCGCAATGACGTACCCGTCTTTATCCAGGTCGACCAGATTGGAGAAGGCTTTGTTGTCCGGTATTTGCCCGATGGCAATAAAGCATCCTTCGACGTTCAGATCGAACCCGCCTTCTTTCTCACGGTATCCGAAGTGGAGCCCGGTCAACTTTTCATCGGCGATAAAGCCTTTCAGAGAGCAGTTCGGGATCCATTCTACGTTTTCGCGCGTTTTCAACGCTTTGACCAAAGACATATCGCCGAAAAATCTCTCGAACCAGGTGCAGACGTAGACCTTTCTGCAATAATTTGACAAAAGCAAAGAGTATTGAAGGGCGGTGTTACCGTCGCCGATCAGTGCGACATCCTTATCTTTATAGAACGCTCCGTCGCAAACGGCGCAGTAAGAAATACCGTTGCCGACCAGTTCGTCCTCTCTCGGCAGGCGGATCTTTTTGTGATGAACGCCCCCGGCCAGGATGACCGCTTTCGATTCATATTCTCCGTATTCGGAGGTAACGACGAAGTGTCCTTCCGCCTTTTTGACGACGGAAGTGACCTTGCCCAGTTCCAGCTCGGCGCCGTGAGAAGTGATCTGCTCGAACAGTTTGTCCGACAGTTCCACCCCGCTCAGCGTTTGCTGGGTCGGAAAGTTCTCCACCCGAGGAGAAGAGGCGATTTGTCCGCCGATGGTCTCCTGTTCAAAGACAGTGACGCTCTTTCCGTTTCTCAGCGCGTATAACGCGGCCGTCATGCCGGCTGTACCGGCTCCGATAACGATAATGTCAGTCATGATTACTTCACCGAGTCGATATACTTTTTGATGTTGCTCACGTTCTGGACGCGAGTGATGGCGTTGTTCCCCAAAATTACGAGGGTGGGCGCTTGTACTACGCCGTAAGCAGTCGCCGTTTCCGGCTCGTCTTCCGCGTAGACTTTACGATAAGAAATACCCGCTTTGTCGAGCATGGCTCCGGCCATTTTGCAGTTGGGGCAGGTCTTGGTGGCAACCAAAACGTATTCGGTGGCGCCGACGTCTTCGCAAACGCAGGTATCTTCTTGCGGCGCTTCTTCCTTTACGCCCGCTTTATGCATCTTGCTGCCGGCGATATCGTATTCCACACGATCGGCAAATTCCTGACGCTTGCCGTCGTTCCAGTTTTGGACCGGACGATAGTACCCGGTGATACGGCTGTAAACTTCGGTGGTCTCGCCGCAGATGGGGCAGGTGTATTGTTCGCCCACGAGGTATCCGTGATTTTTGCAGACGGAATAGGTGGGAGAAATGGTGTAGTAAGGCAATTTGTAGTTCTGCGCGATCTTGCGTACCAAGTCGGCCGCGCTCTTCCAAGTGGGCATCTTTTCGCCGATGAAAGCGTGGAAGACGGTACCGGAAGTATACAGGGTCTGAAGTTCGTCCTGAATGTCGAGCGCTTCGAAGATGTCTTGCGTGTAACCGACGGGCAGGTGCGAAGAGTTGGTGTAATAAGGAGTGCCGTTGTCCTTGGCCGCCGTGATAATGTCGGGATAACGCTCTTTGTCGTGCTTGGCGAAACGATAGGTGGTGGACTCGGCGGGAGTGGCCTCGAGGTTGTAGAGGTCGCCGTATTTTTCCTGATAGTCGGACAGACGATTACGCATGAAGTTGAGTACGTCCTTGGTAAACGCCTGCGTTTCGGGATGCGTCATGTCCTTGCGGAGCCACTTGGCATTGAGTCCGACTTCGTTCATGCCGATCAGACCGATGGTAGAGAAGTGGTTGGCGAAGGTGCCGAGGTATCTCTTGGTATAGGGATACAGACCGCCGTTCAAAAGGTCGGTGATGATCTTTCTCTTGACAGAAAGGCTGCGCGCGCTGATATCCATCAAACGGGCGAGACGATCGTAGAAGTCCTTTTCGTCCTTGGCAAGGTAAGCGATACGCGGCATGTTGATGGTAACGACGCCGATAGAACCGGTACTTTCGCCGCTTCCGAAGAAGCCGCCGGACTTTTTACGCAGTTCTCTCAGGTCGAGACGCAGACGGCAGCACATGGAACGTACGTCCGAAGGTTGCATGTCGCTGTTGATATAGTTGCTGAAGTAGGGGGTGCCGTACTTCGCCGTCATTTCGAAGAGGAGACGGTTGTTTTCGGTCTCCGACCAGTCGAAGTCACGGGTGATGGAGTAGGTCGGGATAGGATATTGGAATCCTCTTCCGTTGGCGTCGCCTTCGATCATTGTTTCGATAAAGGCTTTGTTGACCATATCCATTTCTTTTTGGCAATCTTTATAGCAGAAGTCCATATCCTTGCCGCCGACGATAGCCGGGAGTTCGGCGAGGTCGTTCGGCACCACCCAGTCGAGGGTGATGTTGCTAAACGGCGCTTGCGTACCCCAACGAGAGGGGGTGTTGACGCCGAAGATAAAGCTTTGGATGCACTTCTTAACGTCGCGGTAGGACAGGTTGTCGACTTTGACGAAAGGCGCGAGGTAGGTGTCGAAAGACGAGAAGGCTTGCGCGCCGGCCCATTCGTTCTGCATGATACCGAGGAAGTTGACCATCTGGTTGCAGAGGGTGGCAAGGTGCTTGGCCGGGGCCGAAGTGATCTTACCGGTGACGCCGCCAAGGCCCTCGCGGATAAGCTGTTTCAGAGACCAGCCCGCGCAGTACCCGGTGAGCATGCTCAGGTCGTGCAGGTGGATATCGGCGTTGCGGTGCGCGTTGGCGACCTCTTCGTCGTAGATCTCGCTCAGCCAATAGTTGGCGGTGATGGCGCCGGAGTTGGAAAGGATCAGACCGCCGACCGAGTAGGTCACGGTGCTGTTTTCCTTAACACGCCAGTCCGATACCTTTACGTAGCTGTCCACCAATTCTTTGTAGTTAAGAATGTTTGCGCGTACGTTACGAACCTTTTCGCGCTGTTTACGATACAGGATGTAGGCCTTCGCCACGTCTGCATAACCCGCTTGGACGAGGACGGACTCTACGCTGTCCTGAATGTCCTCAACGGTGATCTTGCCGTCTTTTATCTTGGGCTCGAAATCGCTGGTAACGCGAAGCGCGAGCATGCTGATCACCGACGGGTGATATTGTTTGTTTTGTCCCTTGAACGCCGCCTCGATGGCGTTTGCGATCTTGGCGATGTCGAATTCGACGATCTTACCGTCCCTCTTTAGAACCTGATACATAAAAAACCTCCATTTTCACTTGTTCCTTTTTTAGATTTTTCCTTATAAAATAATTGCCTTATTCTTTTCCCCGGATCTTGGCTTCCGGCACGTACTTTTGAGCTTCTTTCAAAAAGCTCTCCATCTCTTCCTCGCTGCACGGCCCGACTCCCGTTCCCAGGATGGCGCCGCTGTCCGTAAACTTCTGTAAGAAGTATTTCTTTGCGCCGGCGATCATCTTTCCTATTTCTTCGAAGTCGCCCTTTTCGTGGAACCCTTTTACCACCGTCGTCCGGAATTCGTAATCGGGTGCCCGTTCGATCAACAAAGCTATGCTTTCTTTGATCTTGTTAAGGTCGATATCCACGCCCGCGGTGGCGGCGTACTTTTTCGGCCCGTTCTTTACGTCCATCGCAAAATAATCGACGATGCCTTGGTCCAGGATATCTTTGATCACTTCCGGACGGGCTCCGTTTGTGTCCAGCTTGACCGCCAACCCTTTTCCCTTTATCCTTTTTATAAAAGGGATCAGGTCTTTCTGTAAGGTCGGCTCCCCGCCCGTGATGGCCACTCCGTCCAGGACGCCTTTTCGCTTGTCGAGATAGGCGAAAAAATCGTCCTCTTTTATCTCATCCGGCTGCTCGCCCACGACCAGTCCGGCGTTATGACAGAAAGGACAGCGGAAGTTGCAGCCGAACGTGAAAACGGTACAGGCCACTTTCTCCGGATAATCCAATAGGGTCAGTTTTTGCAAACCACTGATTCTCATTGTTCCCCCTTCATCCTATCGTAACGGATTATAGCACACGGAAACGATGTCGTAAAGTGATTTAGTCACCAAACACAAAAAATAAAAATTTTTCTTCAAACCACAACATATTGTGGTCGTACGGCAGAAGACACCACAATATATAGATTTCTCCGCAGATTTTGTATCTGAGAATACATTTTCTGTTTCCGTTTTGTTTCACGGCGCGTGAAAAACAAAAAAATTCGTTTTTACCGGTAAAACGGTAAAATAAAAGTAATATGGAAAAGGCAAAAGAAACGCCCCTTGCCGGTGTTTCGGGAAGGGGACGTAAAGAAGTTGATATTTTACCGCGGAATCGGGTCGATTTTCGACCTAAACGCCGGCGGTAATGCGGATGTAATTTCTGGCCTTAACGGCGTATTCGAACGGGTTGGCAACGGCCGGGTCTTGTTCGGCCTCTACGAGGAGCCAACCTTCGTATCCGGCCTCGTCCAAAATCTTAAAAACAGGGGCGAAATCGATGGCTCCGTCGCCGGGCACGGTAAAGGTCCCCATGCGTACGCCTTGCAAAAAGCTGAGATGCCCCGCCTTTACTTTTTCGATCACGTCGGGACGTACGTCCTTGAGGTGGACGTGCTTGATCCTATTTACGTGCTTTTTCAGCACGGCGAGATAGTCCGCGCCCATGTACGCAAGATGCCCCGTGTCGTAGAGGAGAGAAAAATACTTGGGATCGGTCCCCGCCATCAGCCGGTCGATCTCTTCCGGCGTCTGCACGACGGTGCCCATGTGATGGTGATAGACGAGAGAAATACCGTATTCCAAAGCGATCTTGCCCAATTTATTGAATCCGTCGCAAAGGACGTCCCATTCTTTATCCGTCATGACCGGCTTGCAGTCGAATACCGCCTTGTCGGTGCCCTGAATGCTCCTCGTTTGTTCGCTCGCGCCGATGCGCCTTGCGCCCATCGCCTGTAAAAAGGCGCAGTTCTTGCGGAAGTCTTCTTCCACTTCTTCAAACGGTTTGGATAAAAGGAAGGAAGAAGACCACCTGTTCGCGATCCGTAATCCCCGAATATCCAACGCCTTTTTCAAAACCGCCGGGTCGGACGGGTATTTGTTGCCGATCTCGCAACCGGAGTATCCGGCCAGCGCCATTTCGCTGACGCATTGCTGAAAAGTGTTCTCCGCGCCAAGGTCGGGCATGTCGTCGTTGGTCCACCCGATCGGCGCAATGCCGAGCATGATTTTATTTTGATTCATAACGCTTCTCCTTAAGTTTTTCGCCGCCAAACGGCTCTTTTATTATTGTACCAGTATTCTTTCCCTTACGCAAGAGCGCTTTTGAAAAAAACCGCCCCGGGACTCCGAGGCGGCTTCTTATTTTGCGCAAGTGCTTGTTACGTTAAAGTCCCGTTAGAACCGGCGTCTCCGTTCTCACCGACCCAACCGGCATATAGATAAACGATCTCATCATCTGTTTTCACGTATCCATTTAATTCGATTCTATTCAAACATTCAGGCTCTGAATACCATCCGATAAAAGTGTAACCGTCTCTCTTCGGGGTGACAGGTATGATTTCTAATTCCTCTCCCTCTTCCAAATCATCTACAAACGACACACCCTTATTCGGTGCGTCTTCATAATTAAACAGATATTGCATATTAGCAAAGGGGAATGCCTGCAAATGGGGATAGTGCTGAGCAAAGCTCTCTTCCGCATTGGTTGCGATATATCCACTGCCCATAACTACGGATTTTATATACTTGCAATTAACATATATTATTTTAGGCCAGCTTGGATATCCATGCACAAAAAGACTTCCTGAGGTTAACCCCCAAGAATTGATTAGTATTACGTTATATGAAACGATTATTTTTTTAAGGTTAGGAGTCTCGCTTGCGCCTTTTACCGACGTAACTTTTTTTCCATCTATTTCCTCCGGGATCACAATATTTTTTAATTGTTTGCCTTTCTCTGTTAATCCATCAATTTCGATTTCTTCATTATTTCCGGAGCCATAGATGTGATATACAAAGTATTCTGTTTCTTTGTACTTGCTCTCTTTTTTCGTACACCCGGATGTGAATACAATCATGCTCGTACAAAGTACGAGTAACAAAATAATAGCCGTTATTCTACGGTTTTTGAATTTCATATTGTTTGCCTCCTTACTATACTCTCTTCCTGTCGGGCACAATATTGATAATACAAAAAGGGGCGAATGCGTATATCTCTTCCTTTATGCGTTTGTGCCCCTCTATGTATACAGTGTAAATGCAAAAAAGGGATTTCGTCAAGGGGGATCATATCTGCGTTAAGGAACGAGCTTTGGGCGATTTAACTTTTTTATTGTTAATTTAACTATGTTGTGATATTATAGTTTTATGGCGGAAACAGAGAGGATACTGCGGGTAGACGCGGAAAAGGTTTTTTTATCGTCCGAGAGCAGAGTTTTTAAGACGGAGCAGTTTATTAAAGAGACGCGGCGGATGGCCGGCGCGGATGATTTTTTGTTTAAAATCGCCGAGGGGATACTGGCTTCTTTGCGGGCGTTTTCGTTTGAGAAAGAGAAGGAGAAGGCCTATTTTGTTTCCACCGACGGGGGAGAACACTCTTTTTTGTTCCGGTTCGGCTGTCAGATCGCGACCGATCTGCCTTTGCTACCCAAAGATATCGTGTTTTTCCGGTATATCGACAGGGAGAAGAGAGATAGGACCAACGATCAGAGATTTATCGATTTTTTGCTGTCGCATAAGCATTTCTCGCTGTCCGTGCGAGAGGTAAGGGACGATTTTTCGGAAGCGAACTTCAAGAAGATCTATCGTCTGTCCCATTCCGACAGCGTTAATTTCCCTTTGCTGAATAATGAGCAGAAAAAGATCGTTATGACCGAGGACAAAAACGTCCTTGTGCAGGGCGTGGCCGGGAGCGGAAAGACCAATATTTGCATTGACAAAATAATTTATGCCGCAAGCAGGGACTATGCCGGGCGGGTGTTGTATTCCACCTTTTCGCGAGGACTGCTCGTCGATACCAAAACGCGAGTCAATCTTTTTAAGAAGAGTTTGACCGAGTTTATTCGGCTGTACGAAGAAGGTCGGATCGTTTTTTGCGACAAGAATCATCGTTTGGCCATCGAAAACCGCCTCGGTATTCTTTTTACCGTGGACGGAGACAAAGCGATCGTGGAAAAGGTGCGCTCCATCGTGACGTTTTTGGAAACGCAGGTGGACTACTTTTTGTTGGAAGATTTATATAAAAAGCATATCGGCGATACCGACGTGACGGACGAGGCGTATTTTATCAAAGAGTACGTCGGCGGGATGAAAAACTATCGCTTGGCGGGCATGCTCGAGAAGATCAAAGAAATATCTTACGAGGTCATCTATAAAGAAATTTTCGGTATGATCTACGGCAGGTTCGATCCGGCCAAGCCGACGCCGTGCATGACCAAAGAAGAGTATATCGAAGCGCGCAAAAACGATTTCGGCAAGACGGAATGCGAGGTCATCTATTCCATTGCCGTCGATTACGGCAAATATATGGAGAAAGAGGGGTTGGAGGACAACAACTCGGTCAGCAGAAAGCTGATGGAAAAACTGGGCGATGACCCGCTGTATTCTCTGACGATTTTGGACGAGGTGCAGGACTTTACGCAGGTCAATCTTTGTTTATTCAAAAAGATATCTTTCCGCGTGTTCTGCGTAGGCGACGCTTTGCAAATGATCAATCCGTCCTATTTCGGCTTTGCCTACCTCAAAAGGCTCCTTTTCAAAGAGGACGAAGCGTCGGTGATCGAACTGAAGCACAACTATCGCAACAGCGAAAAGATAGAAAAGATCATCGAAGGCTTAGGCGAGATCAACAAGTCGCGGTTTGGGACGCACAGTTTCGTGCTTAAAGGACAGAGCGTGGAGAGCGGAACGCAGACGGCCGCCGTGTACGTACACGACGAAAAGTTTGCCGAGCGGGTGGCGAAAGAAAACTTCGATAACTTCACCGTCGTTTGCGCCGGAGCCAAAGAAAAAGAGCGTCTCAGAAAGGTGCTGAAGAAGCAAGAGATTTTGACCGTGTCCGAAATAAAAGGACTGGAGCGGGAAGCGGTGCTTCTTTATAACGTGTTGTCCGACAACGAAGAACGGTGGAACGCGCTTGCAAGAAACGCCATCAATCGTAAGACGGCGGACGAAAACTCCGTTTATCGGTATTACTTCAACCTGTTCTACGTCGGCGTGTCCCGCGCCAAGCAGTATTTATACGTGACCGAGCGGGACGAAGTGCCGCTGTTTTCCGACTTTTTCAAGAAGCAATTCGAGAAAAAGACCGGCGACGAGGCGGTGCGGATGCTGTCGGAAGTGGTGCGGAAGATCGAAGTCGATCAAGACGAGATCATCGAACGTACGATGCAATTCGTACGGCTCGGACAGTACGACAACGCGCGGTTTTTGGCCGACAAGATCGAAGACGACGCTTTGCGTCGGGCGTATAACAATCGCATCGACGTCAACGAAGAATTCATTCGCGGCGGCGCTTATCGCGACGCGGGGATAAAATATTGGCAACTGGGCATGACGGACGACGCCAAGGAGATGTTTTCTCTCTCCGGCGACGACGCGCTGGTCGAACTGGTGGACGCCATCACCGAGGGAACGGCCGGGTCGCTGGACGCGAGCATCGTTACGTTTTATCCCGATCTGATGGAAAACGAAGGGGCGCGCGCCCTTATTCTCCGGGTTTTGGAAACCGACCTCGCGCGACTGACCGAAAATCAAAAAGACATTAATCGTAAATTCAAACAAAGAAAAGGAAGGTAAGTATGGACAAGACGGAAGATTTGAAGACCCTTATCGACGCTTTTATCGGGTACAGAGATTTGCTCACGCCCATTCAGAGCGGGCTTTCGGACTTTTTGGAGACTTATAACGGAGTGCGGGACGACATCGAAAAGCTGAATTCCGCATTCGATGGGAGCGCGCAGAGCAATCTGCAATCGATCGCAAAGACGTTGGCTTCTCAAGCGGAAAAAAGCACCGACCTTTCTTCCCGAATAGAACAATTCGCCAAGGCGACGACCAAGTACGTGTCGCAGATCGACAATCTGGTCGCCCTTTTGGAAAGGACGGAACAAAAGATCGCCGCCATCAACGAGATCGAAGGCAAAGCGTCGGCGCAGATCAAAAAACTGGACGCGGTGATCGAAGAAAAGAAGATAAATTACAACCTGCGAGATCTGCAACGTTCTTTGGAAGGGTACGACAACAACGTCCGCAAGGTGAGCGACTTTATCAATAAGGACGTGGCGGAAGTGCTCAGCGAAAACGCGCGCAAGATCGACGCCATCAAACAAAACGGCGAGTCGCTCGGGAAAGAGCTGAGCGAAGAACGCGCCTCGGTGGACGCGCTTTTGGAGTCTTCTCAAAAGAATGCGGAACTGCTTAAGCGCATTGCCGAAAGCAACGACGTCAACGAAGAATACATTTACGCCGTCATCGACAAGTGGGCGGCCTCGAGAAAGGTAAAGACCAAGAAATAAAATGGAAGAGAAGGCGAAAAGACTGCTTGCGGCGATCAAAAAAGACGACCTTGCCGCATTCAAAAAGGAATTTGACAAGGACACCGAAAAATATTCTTTCGGTCGTTTTCCTTTGCTCAGCCTTTGTTATTTGTACGGCAGTTATAAAATCGCCCTGACTTACGAAAGAAAACTTCTTGCGCATTCGCGCTATACGGTCGTCGAAGAGGACAGAGAGAGTTATTATCTTTTCCGTAAGCGCGCCCATCGCGTTTTGCGTCTCTACGTCGGCGGGCAGAAAATAGTTTCGCCGCTGTCCATGCTTTCCGTGCTAGGTCGGCACGACAGTCTGAAAGCGCTTTATCCCATCGCATATAAAGACGAAGCGATACGAGAAGAGATCGCTTACGCGGCGCAAACGCTGTACGGCAGCACAGTCTCGTTCGGCAGAAACAGCATTCGTATCCGCCGACAGAACACGTCGCGCCTGCAAAGAATAACGACGTACGCCGCGTGCGCGTTGTCGGTCGTCATGATCGCGTGCGCGTTGCTCGGGTACTTTTTGATGCCCGACGACCGGGGCACGGAAGATGCTCCCGTCGTTTTAACGAACGGAAAACAACTGGAGCTCGCGATGAAGAACGAGGGCTTTTATTCTTTGGCCGGCGACGTGGAAATGGCAATAGATCCGGGGACAGAGTTCAAAGGATCGCTGGACGGTAACGGGCACAAGATATCCATGTCCGGGAACTTGTCCGGGGCGGCTTTTGCCAAAACGGTAGGTACGATCAAAGACGTGGAATTCGTCATCGACGCGGGCGACGTGGAAGTAAGCGAGAGCACGGCGCTGTTTATTGCGGAAAATACCGGCACGCTCGAAAACGTTAAAGTGACGGTCAAAGGAAGTTTTGCCGTCAAGGCCAAAGGATCCTCCGACGAAGGGCAAGAAAAAGAAACCGTATATATCTCCGCCTTCGTGGGCAAGAACAGCGGCGCCGTTTCCGGATGCGAAGTAACGTGCGATCTGACCGCGAACAACCCGAGCGGCACAAACGCGTATTTGTCCGGACTGGTTTCCGAAAACACAGGAACGGTATCCCAAAGCAAGACAAGCGGGAAAATTTCGGCAAACACGACGGACGTCGCCGGACTGGTCGCCGAGAACCGAGAAGGCGGCGTGATCTCCGATTGCGAGAGCGATACGATTCTGTCGCAGGAGTCGACGAAAACGGGCTGGTCGCCCAACGTGGCCGGGCTGTGTCTGCATAATTACGGAACGATCACGAAGAGTAAATTCTCCGGCGCGATCAGCGTAAGATGTGCGGTCGAAAAAGGAGAAACGGAAGGCGCGGCAGAAACTGTCGAGACAGTCTATGCGGGCGGCGCCTGTTGCGTTAACGAAGGCGAGATAGATTCTTGCGTGTTCGACGGTAAAATAAATTGCGAAGCGAGCGGCGCTCTTTTGCAGGGCGGCGGCATTGCTTGTTATAACGTCGGCAAGGTGAACGAGTGCGCTGCTTCCGGTGAGATAAAATGCGCCGGCACGAAAGACGCGCGTCTGTACGTCGGCGGTATCGTCGGCGTCAATTACGTGACCACACAAGAGAACGTTTACGTTTTCGGCACGCTGACGAATTGTTCTTCTTCCGTGAAAGAAGAATTGATCTCTTCGGACGATAACAGCATATATGCCGGCGGCTTGGTCGGATTCAATAACAGCGGGAAGGTGATCGGCGGCGACAGCTCGGCGCAAATAACGAGCAACGCGCCTTCGGCCATTCTCGGCGGCGCGGTCGGATACAACACGACGAACGTAAACGAGATCATGTATTTCTATTCTTCTTCCGTGGGCGTCTTCGGAGTTGTTTCCACGGCGACCGTTACGGCAATGACGGAAGAGTCCGTCGAAGTCACGAAAGAAACCTATGTCGGCGGCATTACCGGATATTCTTCCGTCGCGTTGTCCGAGTGCGCATATACCGGAACGTTGACGGGAGGGGACAAATGTCTGCTCGGCGGTATCGCCGGTTATAACTACTACCAATTGGTCGATTGTCAAGCGACCTGCACGATCAACGCGGGCGGTAGCGGATACGTCGGCGGTATTTCCGGCGCCGGTCAGGCGCTGATCCAAAACTGTTCCGCCACCTTGACGGCAACGGTCAAAGACGAATGTAACGTCGGCGGGGTGGTCGGCAACGAGACGTCTAAGGTTTACCTTTGCGTCGCAACGTTGAACGTTACCGCAGGACAAAAAACGACGGCGGGCGGCCTTGTCGGCCGGGCGGCTTCTTCCTCGTTTTCCGTTGTGCAGAGCGATGCGACGGGAACCCTTGTCGGCGGCGAAGAGAGCGTCCTCGGAGGCATCGTGGGGAGTCTTAACGGAAACAACAGCGAAGTCAGGGTCTGTTATTCTTCTCTCAGCATTACGGCGGGAGCATCGGCACTTGTCGGCGGGGTGGTCGGCAGCAACGATAAAGGAAGAGTCAGGTACAGCTTTTCGGCGTCCGGCATGAACGCGGGCGAAGGTTCTTTCATCGGCGGCATCATCGGTTCCGTCGACGGGGCAAGCGTGAGTTATACGTATAATTACAAAGATTCCAACCGAGAAAAGTTTACGCAGTCGTATATCCAAACGTATGGGGAAGATGACGATCAAAGAGAGGCCAAGGTGGAAAGCGCTCTCGAACAATACCTCTCCGCTTACGGATATTATTACAAAAACGCTTACGTCGGAGAAAGCCTGAACGGCTTCGGAAAAATGACCGACTACGACGATGCGCCGGCGGATGCGTATAACACGCAGGCTACGCGATACGCCACCGAAGAAGAAATGAAGCAAGGAGCCGAATACAAGGGGGTATATGGAAATGAAACCGACTAAACCGACGCTTATTTATCTTATTGCGATGGCGGTGACGATATTGTTCGATCTGGCCTTTGCCGGCGTGACGACGTACGTCTTGGTAGGAAAACTCAGCGGCAAATTTTTCGTACCGGATTGGTTTTTTCCGTTTTGTATCGCGGCGGCCGCAGTCAATGTCGTTTTCTTTATCGGGACCATCGTTTATTACTCGTTGAAAAGGAGATAAAGCGCGTATTTTGCGCGTTTTTGCACATTGACAAATAGGTAAAATAGAATTATAATTCAAGATATACTTTAATCAGCCTTTATGGAGGACTTCGGATGAAAAGCTCCGCAAAAAAAAGAATCATAAAATTCGTTATTACGTTTGTTTTGGTCGCGCTGATGGCGACGATCTCGGCCGTGGCGCTTTCGGCCTGCGGAGAGATCAGATACGACTATTACGTCCTCACTACCGCCGACAACGGAGACGGAACGCTTACCGTGACCGCCTGTACCGTCGTCAAAGACAAACCGGTCGTCATCCCGGCCGAGTACAAAGGCAAAAAGGTAGTCGCCTTGGGCGACGGTAGCAAGACCGTTTTCAGCGGGTGCGAATTCACAACGCTTATTCTCGAAGCCGGCGTCAAGACGATCAATGACAACGCCTGCAAAGACTGGTCCACGCTGACTACGTTGGAACTGAACGAAGGACTGGAAAGGATCGGAGCCAACGCCTTTTCCGGCTGTACCGCGTTGAAAGATATCGTCGTGCCAAAGTCGGTCACCGGTATCGGCGAGGGCGCTTTTGAGAATACCGCTTGGTATAAAGACCAACCCAACGGAAAAATCATTTACGTGGGCAGCTTCCTGTACGAATACAAGGGGAACATGGCGCCCAATACCGTTTTGACGGCTGAAGATATCAAAGCGGATACCAAATATATTTCCGATTACGCGTTTTCCGATTGCAGCGGACTGAAGAACATCATCTTGCCGATTGGCTTGGAAAAGATCGGCGCGAGCGCTTTCAAAGGGTGCACCTCTTTGGAGTCCATCGACATCCCCGCGAGCGTCAACAGCGTGGGAGAAAAAGCCTTTGCCGGTTGTACTTTGCTTAGCACCGTGCATATCCCCGCCGGGATCGGTTCGATCGCTCCGTCGATGTTCTACGATTGTTGCGGTCTGAACAACGTCGACGTCGGCGACGGTATAAAAGCCGTCGGCGCTTCCGCTTTCGAAAACTGCGTCGGGCTGATGGAGATCACCTTGCCCGGCTCGGTCGAATCCATCGGCGACGGCGCTTTCCAAAATTGCGTTAAGTTGCAAACGGTAAATAACGCGCAGAACGTCGAGGCGCTTGGTGACAACGCTTTCAACAACTGTATCGCTCTGGAAGATTGCGTTTTGTCCGACAAAACCAAGTCCGTCGGCGCAGGCGCTTTCGATAACTGCGTTAAGATCGAAAAAGTCGAATTGCCCGAAGCCGCCCAATCAGTCGGCGCCGGAGCTTTCAATAACTGCATCAACGTCGAAAAGATCACGATCAAACGAAATGCCGACAAAAAGGTATCCCTTTCGTTTGGTTCGGAAGCCTTTAGTAATTGTTTCAAATTAAGCGGCGTATACATCGACGACCTTGCCGCATGGTGCGGGTATGCATTCGAGGACGCCGGGGCGAACCCGCTGGCTCAAGCCGGGAAGTTGTTCGTGAACAACGTGAAAGCACAAGAACTGTCTGTGCCGAACGGCGTTAAAGAGATCGGCGCGTATGCGTTCGTCAACGGCGAATTCGATAAAGTCGTTTTGCCGGAAAGTCCGGAAGGCATCGGCGCGTCTGCATTTAAGGGATGTTTGCATCTGAAAAACGGCGGCGTTGAGATTAAAAACGTCGATAAGTGGTGCGGCATTCGGTTCGACGATCCGGAATCCAACCCCTTGTATTACGGCGAAAAGCTGTTCGTAAACGGGCAGGAAGCTAACGAGATCGCTGTGACGGAAGGCGTGGAAAAGGTCGGCGCTTATGCGTTTTATAACTGCGTTTCTTTGAAAAAAATCGCTCTTCCCAAGACGGTGTCTTACGTCGGCGCGGACGCTTTCAGCGGTTGCGCGTTCCTCGGCGAGATCAACGTTGCTCTCGGAGAACAACCGGAAGAATGGGACGGCGAATGGAACGATTTCTGCGGGACCGAGACGAAAGGCGGAACCAAGATCCATTGGACGGGAGAAAAGAAGATCAAGCTGACAACCAATACCATTATGGCTATCGTCGTCGGCAGTATCCTTGTAGTCGTCGTGATTGTTCTTCTCATTATGTGGCTGATCCGTAAAATCAAAAGAAAGATTCGCGGTCCGCAAAGAACGGAAGAAGCAAAGAAAGAAGTCGCGGCGACGGAAGCGCCGGCGCTCGAAAGCGAAGAGGAAGAGCCCGCTCCCGAAACGGAAAAGAAAACGTCGCCCGCCAAGAAAAAGGCGAAGAAAGACGAATAAACGGCCTTGCGCAAATCAAAACAAACGCCCCGCGAACGTTACCGCGGGGTTTTCTTTATCGAAAAAACTTTATTTATTGTCATATAATAAGACCAAATGGCCTTGCTCGCTTGCGTTTTTTATATTATTTGTGATAATATAATAAAAAATTTATTTGTCGAGAAGGTAAAAAATGAAACATACCGACATCAAAGAAATATTGGATAAACAGCACATGGGCGAGAGCCTGACCGTTTGCGGATGGGTCCGCACGAGCAGAGACTCCAAGAACATGGCTTTTTTGGAACTCAACGACGGTACCAGCCTGGACCGGCTTCAGATCGTCATCAATAAAGAGATCATTACCGACGTTACGCCTTTTATGAAACTGGGTTCGGCCCTGAAAGTGGAAGGAAAGGTCGTTCCGTCCGTCGCACGCGAAGGGGGCGTGGAACTGGACGCAGACTCCATCGTCGTCCTCGGCGATTGCCCGGCCGATTATCCCCTGCAAAAAAAGAGACATACGCTCGAATATCTGAGGACGATCCCTCACTTGCGTTTACGGACCAATACCTTTAACGCCGTTTTTCGGGTCAGAAGCGTTTTGGCCGCCGCTTTGCACGAGTTTTTTCAAAGCAGAAACTTCGTATACGTCAATACGCCGTTGATCACCGGTAGCGACTGCGAGGGCGCGGGAGAAATGTTCCGCGTGACGACGCACGGTTATAAGACGGACGCCAAGACGGAAGAAGAATATTACGCCACCGACTTTTTCGGAAAGAAAGCGGGTTTGTCCGTTTCCGGCCAGTTGGAAGGAGAAGTGTGCGCGATGGCTTTCGGTAAGATCTATACCTTCGGGCCGTCCTTCCGCGCCGAAAACAGCAATACGCCCAGGCACGTGGCCGAATTCTGGCACATCGAGCCGGAGATCGCTTTTGCCGACTTGAACGACGTGCTTGCGCTTGCCGAAGATATGTTCCGTTCGGTCGTGGGAACGGTACTGAAAAAGTGCCCGACCGAGATCGACTTTTTCGAACAGCATTTTGAAAAAGGCCTTCGTCAAAAACTGGAAGACGCCATCAAAGAAGATTTTGCCATTCTCGATTACACCGACGCCATCGAAATTTTGAAAAACAGCGGAGAGTCCTTCCAATATCCCGTATATTGGGGTTGCGACCTGCAGACGGAGCATGAACGTTACATTACCGAAAAGCACTTCAAAAAGCCTGTTTTTGTTATCAACTATCCGAAGGAGATCAAGTCTTTCTATATGAAGCAGAATCCCGACGGGAAGACGGTGGCGGCCAGCGATCTGCTTGTGCCCGGCGTAGGCGAGATTATCGGCGGTAGCGAAAGAGAGGCTGACTACGACAAATTGCTTTCCGCTATGAAAGCCCGCAATATGGATATCTCGGCTTATAAAGATTATCTCGAATTGAGAAAGTTCGGCTCGACCCCGCACGGCGGTTTCGGATTGGGCTTCGAGAGAATACTGATGTACGTTACCGGCATGAGCAACATCCGTGACGTCATTCTTTATCCGCGTACCGTCAACAATTTGTATTAATAATTATGTCGAAGAAATACACCTGGAACAAAACGTTGACCGTTATCATCGCAGTATCGTTTTCTGCCATTGTCCTTGTTTTGGGCGTTATGGGAGGCATTATGTTGTTTGCGCCTAAATCCAACCCCGAATACGTCGCACATCGCGGCTTTTCTGAGTATTATCCCGACAATACGGCCGCTGCTTTTACCGCGGCCGCCGAAAACGAGGGATTTTTCGGAATCGAGACGGACGTACGTAAGACCGCCGACGGATTTTTGGTGTGTTCTCACGACGCGGAAGCCGTTTTTGTCGATGGAACCAAGCGTACGGTGGAAGAAAGCACCTTTGCCGAGCTGACGGAAAAGCCGCTCAAAAACACGAAGACCAAAGACGACGCCTATATCTGCGCGTTTAAGGAATACCTTTCCATCTGCAAAAGAGGCGACAAGGTGGCCGTGGTTGAATTAAAGGATGTCTTTACCGAAGAGATGGTAAATCAGGTCTTGGCCGAAATTGACGAAGCGTACGACCGTAAAAAGTGCGTCGTTATCGCTTTCGACTACGACAGCCTGTACCGCGTCCGCGTTGCCGATCCTACGATGGAACTGCAATATCTCTCCAGCGAGAAAAGAGACCCCAAATTCAAGGAGTGTCTGGAAAAAGGTATTTCCATTGACGTCCATTACGGAGCGCTTACAAAAAGCCTTGTCAAAAAGTTCCACGACAAAGGCCTGGAAGTTAACGTTTGGACGATAAACGACAATCGGCGTAAAAACAGAGTGAGAAGACTCGGCGTCGATTATATCACCAGCAATCTCTTTTATGAAAACTAACCAAGTAAGGCGGTAAATATATGTTGATCATTCCGGAAAAATACAATAACCCGCTCAGCTATCGCGACACGCAAAAGGCGATCAAGTTCGTTCGCGATACCTTCGAGAAAAAACTCTGCGGCGCCCTCAACTTAGAGCGCGTCAGCGCCCCCTTGTTCGTCGTTGCCGGCGAAGGCATCAACGACGATCTCAACGGCACCGAAAGAGCGGTCGAATTCGATATTCTGAACATCCCGGACGTCACGGCTCAGATCGTACACAGTTTGGCAAAATGGAAGCGTCTCAGCTTAAAGAATTACGGTTTTAACGCGGGCGAAGGTCTGTATACCAATATGAACGCCATTCGCCGGGACGAAGAACCGGACAATATCCATTCTATCTACGTCGATCAATGGGATTGGGAAAAGGTCATCACCCGCGAGCAGCGCACGATCCCTTACTTGAAGACGGTCGTAACCAGCATCGTAAACGCCATTTGCGACACGCTGGACGAAGTGAAAAAGAATTTTCCTAATGCCGTTACGTTGAAAAGAGAAATTACTTTTATTACGTCGCAGGAGCTGGAAGATAAATATCCCGATCTCACCCCGAAGCAGAGAGAAGACGCTTTTGTCAAAGAGCACAAGACCGTTTTCGTCATGCAGATCGGCGATAAATTAAAGAGCGGTATTCCCCATGACGGACGCGCCCCCGACTACGACGATTGGGCACTGAACGGCGATATCCTGTTCTGGAACGACGTCCTCGGCATCGCCTACGAAGTCAGCTCCATGGGTATTCGCGTCGACGAAAAATCCCTTGCCGAGCAACTGGAAAAAGCCGGATGTCCGGAAAGAAAAGAATTGATGTATCATAAAAAATTGCTCGCTGGAGAACTTCCTCTTTCGGTCGGCGGCGGTATCGGACAATCCCGTCTGTGCATGCTCCTTTTGGGAAAAGCGCACCTTGGAGAAGTCCACGCTTCCATCTGGCCCAAAGATATGGTGGAAGAGTGCAAAAAGCACGGCATTAAACTGTTATAAGAAAACAGAAATGAAAATCAAATATTTTTCAAGAAGGCGGAAACGTCTTCTTTTTTTGCGCTCAGTTTTCCTTGCGCGAAAGTCGCGGAGCCGCCGCCTTTGCCGTTGAACGCGGCGTTCAGGTCTTTGATAAAAGGTCGGACGTCGGATGCGGAAGAGAAGACGACGTAAGAAATAAGGCCGTCGTTCTCGGAAAAGAGGGCACGAATATTTTCGGTCGTGACGGACGGCGCGACGGCGCGCAGAACGTCGAAATCGGCGTCTTCCACGAAGGCGTATTCCATATTATTTCCCGACGTAAAGACAAGAGAAGAGCTCGCGCATTTTACTTTGAGCGACTTGATCTCCTTTTCCTTTTCGGCGAGGCGGTCGAGGGTGTGTTTGATCTCGGTAAGAAGCGTTTCGGGCGTAGCCGACAGCATACGCTGGGCTTCTTGCGCGAGGTTTTGGGTGCGGACGAAATTTTCGTAGGCGTCTTTTCCGCAAAGGACGGTCAGGCGGGTTCCTTTTTTGCGCGGCTCGGCGGCAACCACCTTGATCAGGCCGACTTGTCCTGTGGACGAAAGGTGCGGGGCGCAGCATGCGCAGACGTCGCAACCGTCGATATGGACGAGGCGGATGCCTTCGCGCGGGTCGATCTTACTGCGATAAGAAAGGGTCTTCAGTTCTTCGAAAGATGGGTAGGTCGCGTATACGGCGCGGTCATCCCAAACGACGCGGTTGGCCTCTTCTTCGGCGCGGGCGATCTGCTCTTTGGTCATAGGTCCGCTGGTGTCTACCGTGGCGTAGCCGTCCCCGAGATGGAAACCCACGTTGTCGTAGCCGTACAGATTATGGATAACGCCGGACAGGATATGTTCTCCCGTGTGCGTCTGCATCCGTACAAAGCGTATGGCGCGGTCGATCGTGCCCGTCACTTGCTC
>JAEEGL015849904.1_pt1 | contig 29848 bp, 24 predicted proteins | sample 9134231 | NCBI WGS metagenome assembly JAEEGL01 (sample SAMN16246548, study PRJNA631951) | gut metagenome | biome: gut microbiome; feature: rumen; material: fiber-attached | host: Bos | place: Iran: Karaj | collected 2018-10
AGCGGAAGGTAACGTTTATTATAACATAACAGGACAGTGGATTCCAACTACATCATACTGCGTATCCGGCTCTCCAAAACGCAAAATAAAGGACTTCAGTAATACTGAAGTCCGATTTTTTAAGCAGGGCTACAAGGATTCGAACCTTGAAATGACGGAGTCAGAGTCCGTTGCCTTACCGTTTGGCGATAGCCCTATATAAGTGCCGTTTTCAACAGCACTTGTTATTCTACAAAACTTTAATTGAAATTGCAAGGGTTTTTTACGGATTTATGCAATTTCGGATTCCGGGGAGTATTTAGCCCTTCGCTTCCACTTTCTCATCGCCCCAGAAGAAAAGTGCGATGGTGCCGGGACCGGAGTGTGCGCCGATGGTCTTTCCGATTTCAAAAATCTGAACGCCGCCTTCAATGCCCTCAAATCTCTCTTCCACGGCCTCCTTCAGCTGTGCCGCTTCATCCAGTGCATTGAAATGTCCGATGAAACACTTGCCGTAATAGCCGGTGCCGTCTTTGGCATGCTGTACCATCTTGTCCACGGTAACGTTGATCACCTTCTTGCGTCCGCGAACCTTTTCAAATACATTCAGTTTGCCGTCCTTGTCCACAAACATTAAGGGGCAGATATTTAACATATTTCCGATGGTTGCACTTGCCGCGGAAACACGTCCGCCGTTCTTTAAATATTTTAAGTCCGTTACATAGAACCAGTGCTGTAAGTAATCGCGATTCTTTAATACGAACTCCTCGAGTTCTTCCATCGTTGCACCGTTCTGTTTGCGGGTATAAACCTCATCCACCAAAAGTCCGAAGCCCGGTGCTGCCGCGCGGGAATCCACCGCGATAATCCGGCGTTCCGGATACTTCTCGCGAAGTTCTTCTACTGCTGCCACACAGGCATTGTATGCTCCGGAAAGTCCGGAAGAAAATACCACATGGAAAATATCCCATCCTGCCTGTAAATACGGTTCAAAGAATTCCTCATACTCCGCCGTGTTCGGCTGGGAAGTCTTCGGTACCACGCCCTTATCCATCATATCCGACAATTCCGCGATCGTCATGCCCTCACCGACCCAGTCGGTAAGAAGTTCGTCGTCGTTTACCTGAAAATGATACGGAATATAGGGAATTCCTGTTTTCTCATAATATTCTTTGCTAAGGTCTGCGGGAGACTCCGTAGTAAGTAAAAATGCGCTCATTGCTGTCCTCCGTGTAAAGCATTTGGACGGCTGACACATGCGGTCTGCCGAACCACTTTATAGAGTTTAGCAGATTATCGCGTTCTTGTATCGCAAAATACCAATTCTTTACAAACTTTTTATAAATCGGAACGGATAAAATCCCAATTCTACCGTTCCTCGCGGAAATACGGGATACCGAGGCTCGCCGGCGGTTGCGAATCACGTTTGTTTCGCATGCTGGTCACTACCAGAACAATCAGGGTTACCACATACGGAATCATTTTATACAGTTCTTTTAATTCCATGTGATCCATACCGGCCGGAATATACAGATAAATAATATACAGTCCGCCGAAAAGAATGGATGCGATAATTCCGATTCCCGGTTTCCAGATACAGAAAATTACAAGCGCAATGGCAAGCCATCCTCTGTCACCGAATGCATCGTTGGACCAGATTCCGCTCGCGTAATCCATAACGTAGTAAAGTCCGCCGAGACCCGCCACCATGCATCCGATGCAGGTCGCCAGATATTTGTAGCGGCCTACATTGATACCTGCCGCATCCGCCGTTCCGGGGTTCTCACCCACGGCACGAAGATGAAGGCCGATTCTTGTTTTCTTTAATGCAAATCCCGCATAGATGGCAAGAATAAATGCCAGATATGCCAGAAATCCGTAACTTAGGAAAATCTTGCCGAACCATCCGAGATTGTCCGCGAACGGAAGCGATTTGCTGAAGTACGCGCTCGTTCTCGACAACGCAATGGTCGGTACATCGGAACCGGAAAGCTTGATTAAGGAACCTCCGAAGAAGTTACCGAATCCCACACCGAACGTGGTCATTGCAAGACCGGTTACATTCTGGTTCGCACGAAGCGTTACCGTTAAGAAACAGTATAAAAGCCCCATCAGAAGGGAACCGATTAAGGAGCACAAAAGCGGAATGGCAATGGCAAGGAAACCGATCATTTCTCCGCCTCTGGTCGCCTGCTCATACGCAAACGCACCGATAACGCCGCAAATGCCGCCCACATACATAACGCCCGGAATACCGAGGTTTAAGTTTCCGGATTTTTCCGTAATGATTTCACCTGTACAGCCGAACAAAAGAGGAACGCTCTGTCCGATGGCTCTCGGGATAAACGCAACCAAATCAATCATGAGCTTCGTCCTCCTTTCTCTTGTTTCGGAATACCACTTTATATCGGATAAAGAATTCGCATCCGATAATAAAGAACAGAATAATACCCGTGATAATATCACCGAATGACTGGTTCAAACCGCAGGAAGTGGAAATCTCCGAAGCTCCGCGTGTTAAGAATACGATTAAAAGGCTCGCACCCATCATGGCAAAGGGATTAAACTGTGCCAGCCAGGAAACCATAACCGCGGTAAATCCCTGTCCGCCGGCGATGGTGGTTGTAATCGTATGATGAATGCTGCCGACCAGCAGAAGTCCCGCAAGTCCGCAAAGTCCGCCCGAAATCAGCATGGTACGGACAATAACCAGCCCGGGACGGATACCCGCATAACGGGCCGTCATTTCGCTCTCTCCGACAACGGCAACTTCATAACCGTGCTTGGTGTATTTTAAGTAGACAAACATACCGACGGTTGCAAGAACCGCGATAAGAATGGTAAGCAGATACTTGTTTCCGAGTGTAAAAATCCATCCGGCATTCGTGCTCTGGTTGATGATACCGATTTTACCCGAGCCTTTCGGAACTTCCCAAAAGATGGTAAAGAATGCCACAATCTGGATTGCGATATAGTTCATCATCAGGGTGGCCAGGGTTTCGTTGGTGTTCCATTTCGCCTTAAAGAGCGCCGGAATCACGCCCCAAAGCGCGCCGAGGCAGACGGAGACAACAATCATCATAAGTACCAGCAAAGGATCCGGTATCTTATCGCCGAATACAATCATGCAGGCAGCGGCGCCAAGTCCGCCGATTAAAACCTGTCCCTCTCCTCCGATATTCCAAAACTTCATCTTAAATGCAGGAGTCAGGGCAAGTGCAATCAGCAGAAGAATGGACGTATCCTGCAGGGTAATCCATGTTTTTCTGGCACTTCCGAATGCACCCGTAAATACTGCGGAGAAAACCGCAAGCGGATTCATTTTGGTCGTAATTACCGTTACAATCGCGCAAACAATCAGTGCCGCCGCAAAAGCCAGAAGCCTTACCAGCATCTGGTTCTTCATCGGCATGTTTTTACGCTTTACGATATGAAATAAAGGCTCCGAATTCTTACTTTTCATTCTTGCCTCCTTCCACATTGGTCATCATAAGACCGACTTCATTCTTATCCGCACCCGGTCCGTCGATGATACCGCTGACTCTTCCGCCGCAAAGAACAAGAATGCGATCCGAAAGTTCAAGCAGCACGTCCAGATCTTCGCCGACATAAATTACTGCGGTACCTGCCTCTTTCTGCTTATTGATCAGATCGTAAATCTGATAGGAGGAATTGATGTCCAGACCTCTTACCGCATAAGCCGTAAGCAAAACCTTCGGCTCGGAAGCAATCTCACGACCGACTAAGACCTTCTGCACGTTACCGCCGGAAAGATTCTTTACCGGTGTGTTAATACTCGGAGTAACAACATTTAATTCTTCCACAACGGATTCCGCGAGTTTTTTCGGACTCTTTCTGTCCGTAAACGGATTTACGACCGAACCGTTCCGGAAGGAACGAATCATCATATTCTCCGCAATATTCATGCCGGCAACAAGTCCCATGCCGAGACGATCCTCCGGAACGAAGGACAGGGCAACACCCTTTTGCATGATTTTTCTGGGAGAAAGGTTCATTAAGTCGGTTTGGGCCCCGTCATCTTCTACATAATACACATGACCGGATTCCGCTTTCTGAAGACCGGCAATTGCCTCCAGCAATTCTTTTTGTCCGCAGCCGGAAACACCGGCAATTCCGAGAATCTCCCCGGTATTTGCCGTAAACGAAACATCGGATATTTTCGGAACACCTTCCTCATCAAGAATGGTCAGGTTTTCCACCACAATCTTCGGCTTCGGATCCACGGGTGTCTTACGCTCAATATTTAAGGTAACCGAACGGCCGACCATCATGTCGGTCATTTCCTGAATATCGGAATCCTCGGTATTCATCTCCGCGATATACCGGCCTTTTCTGAGAATCATGACGCGGTCCGAGATTTCTTTTACCTCATGCATTTTATGCGTGATGATAATGATGGACTTGCCGTCATTACGCATTCTCCACATAACGAGGAACAGTTTCTCTGTTTCCTGTGGTGTCAGAACGGCCGTCGGCTCATCGAGAATCAGGATATTTACGCCGCGGTAAAGCACCTTTACGATTTCCACCGTCTGTTTTTCCGATACCGACATCTCGTAAATCTTTTTGTTTAAATCGATATGGAAGCCGTATTTATCACAGATTTCCTGAATCTTTTTCTGCGCTTCCTTAATTCCCAGCTTTCCGGGAAGACCTAAAATGATATTCTCGGTCGCCGTAAGAACATCCACCAGTTTAAAATGCTGGTGCACCATACCGATTCCGAGTTCCAGCGCAACTCTGGGTGACGAGATATTTACATCCGCCCCGTTGATGCGAATGGAACCTTCGTCCGGATAATAAATTCCGGAAAGCATATTCATCAATGTCGTTTTTCCGCTTCCGTTCTCTCCGAGCAGCGCGAGAATCTCCCCTTTGTACAGAGTAAGGGAAACATCGTCGTTTGCGACGGTGGTGCCGAAACGTTTGGTGATATGCTTCATTTCTATTGCTTTGTCGCTCATACCTTAAGTCTCCGGGCTAATAATCATTTCCGTGAAAAGTAAAAGAAAGGCGGTGAAATAACCGCCTTTCCATTTTAGCAACTTTTCGTACTACTATCAAGAAATACCGTAAATAATTAGTACTTCTGATCCAAAAGATTAATTCCGTCGATGTTTAAGTCAAAATACGGAGCGGAACGGAATCCTTCACCGGACTCTGCAAAGAATCCGTTGGTAATTACTTCGTGATCCGGCGTGTAAGCTGCGTCGGTATCCACGTCTGCTTCGTAGCTGTCAAGCTGTTTGCCGTCTACCGTGAAGGTCGTTACATCAAATACGTGAATCTTTCCTGCCATTAAGTCAGCCTTTACCGCATCAATCTTTTCCTGCGTACCTGCTGCTGCGGCCGGTCCGAGATCGGTAAGTGCAACGGAACCGGTTGCAAGCGTTCCGGTATAATCGGTCGGAATTGCCTTGCCGTCCATCGTGTTCTGGATTGCCAGTTTTAAGTAAGGAACCCAGTTGATTCTGGAAGAAACGATAAAGGTATTCGGGCATGCATCTACGGTAGAACCGTTGTAGGAAACATCGGGAACACCTGCGTTCTCACATGCGGTGGGAGCACCCATGGAATCTGCATGCTGGGAAATCAATACGCAGCCGCTGTTGATTAACTTGGTAGCTGCTTCCTTCTCAGCGGTCTCATCGTACCATGAACCGGTAAAGGTTACATCCATGGTAGCAGTGGGGCATTCGGAACGAACGCCGAGGAAGAAAGAGGTATAACCGGAGATAACTTCCGCATAGGTGTAAGCTCCGATGTAACCAATCTTGCAATCGCTTTCGGTAATCTTTCCTTCCGCGATCATTTCGTTTAACTTCATTCCTGCAGCAACACCTGCAAGATAACGTCCTTCATAAATGGAAGCGAACGCATTGTGATAATTGTCAAGGCCTTCGGTATGAGCCTTGGTTCCGGTAGCATGGCTGAACTGAACTTCCGGATATTCCTTTGCCGCCTGGATCATGTAATCCTCATGACCGAAGCTGTCCGCAAATACGAAACCGCAACCTGCATCTGCAAGTTCGCATGCAGCATCGTAGCACTCCTGACCTTCCGGAATGTTGGTCTTGATAACGCACTCTACACCGAGTTCTTCGCATGCTTCTTTTGCAGCATTGATGAAGTTTAAGTCGTAAGTAGAGTTCTCATCGTGAAGGAAAATGAATCCGGCTTTGAATCCGTTTGCGCTTCCCTTCGATCCGTTTCCGGTACATGCACAAAGGCCGAGTACCATGGTGCAGATTAACAATACACTCAAAAACTTTTTCATGATATCCTCCTAACTTATCCCTTGCCGTTCCCCCCGCCATGATTGTCGGTTGACGGAAAGAAACAGTCCTTAAGTTGACAAATGAAGTATAGTACAGAAACGCCTGTTTTTCAATGAAACAGGCCTTGAAAAAATGACCAAAAATATCTCCGTCCGACTTCCAAAAAGATTGAAAATAGACAATGGCGGTGTTATGATTCTTCATACAGGGGATCCGATTCGGGCCCGGTTTAAACGGAGGATTCGCAATGAAAGCATTGGAAGATCGCATACGCAAAGACGGTTTGGTAAAAGAAGGAAACGTTTTAAAAGTCGACTCCTTCTTAAATCACCAGATGGATGTATGTTTATTTCATGAAATGGGAGATGAATGGGCAAGACTGTTTGCGGACAAACCCATAAATAAAATCCTTACCATTGAGGCGTCCGGCATCGGAATTGCCTGTGTGGCTGCAGAATGTTTCCATGTTCCCGTGGTTTTTGCAAAAAAAACACAGAGCGTAAACCTGGACGGAGAAATGTATACCTCGAAGGTGGAATCCTTCACGAAGAAACGTGTCTACGACATCATTGTTTCGAAGAAATTCTTAACGCCCGACGACCATATCCTGATTATCGATGACTTTCTCGCAAACGGCTGCGCCGTAATGGGACTTATTGATTTAATCAATGCCTCCGGCGCTACACTGGAGGGTGTCGGCATCGCCATCGAGAAAGGCTTCCAGAAAGGCGGCGCCGAAATCCGCGCACGCGGCATTCAGCTCGAGTCGCTTGCCATCGTTGAGTCGATGAATGCTGCGACGGGTGAGATAACTTTTAGAAGTTAACGACCGGACGTGCTTTTCATTTAGATAAATCTTTCCCGTAAAATAAAAAGCCCTGCAGTGCAGGGCTTTTATTATGCTTTCGGCTGAACCGTTTTATGCCTTCGGCTGATCGGATGTGCAGTGCGGGCACTTGGTAGCTTCGATGTTGATTTCGGATTTGCAGAAAGGACAAATCTTGGTGGTCGGAGCTGCTGCCTCTTGTTCTGCTTTCTTCTTTTCGGTCATTGCTTTTGCCTTGTTGATGGACTTGATTAAGATGAATAATGCAAGTGCGGTTACAAAGAAAGTAATGATTGCGCTGATGAAGTTTCCGAAGCAGAATACGGGATAATCAATCGGGTTCGGGAAAATCTTGCGAAGAACTTCCTGCCAGGTGGAAGGATTCGTTGCATAAATCGCTTCGTTGATTCCCTTAATCCAGGGCCATTTTACAATCAGATTCATGGAATCGAAACTGAAACCGCCGAGGATGGTATTAATCAAAGGATTCAGGATGTCCTGAACGAGTGAGTTCACGATAGCGGTGAACGCACCACCGATGATGATACCGACTGCCATATCAAGGACATTTCCCTTGGATATGAACTCTTTAAATTCTCCAAACATTTTTTTCATAGTTTCCATACCCTCCTTTAGTGGAATACTTTTTGCTATATCTTTAATGCGCCCGGCTGAAACGGACGATTAAATTCTTACCTGCTGCCCTTCGGCAAAATCAAATCTTTCCTTCCTGGTACATCGCAATCATGTACTCAACGATTTCCGGATCGAACTGCGTGCCCGCATTCGTACGAAGCTCGTAAAGAATCTTGAACTTCGGCAGACGGTTACGATAGCAACGATCGGAATTCATTGCATCGAATGCATCGGCTACGTTGATAATTCTTGCATAAAGAGGAATCTCCTTGCCGATTAAGCCTTCCGGATATCCTTTGCCGTCGTAACGTTCATGGTGATACAACGCACCGTCACGGATGCCCGGCAGGGATGTAAAGTTTTCAAGCATCTTGCCGCCGCGGGTTGTATGCTCTTCGATGATTTTACGTTCTTCTTCGGTCAGAGGACCGCGTTTATTGAGAACTTCATCGGGGATGGCGATTTTTCCGCAGTCATGCATCAGCCCCATATACCCGATCATCTTTATTTCTTCTTCGTTCATTCCCATGCGCTTTGCAATCTTCTGGGAATAGAAGGATACTCTTGTGGAGTGACCTTTTGTATATTCATCTTTTGCATCGATGAAGTTTGCGAAGACCTGCATGGTCTCTTCGATAATCTTCTCGTCATGCTCTTTCTGGCGACGCAACTTTCTTGCACGGATGTTGACAATCAGGTATGCAAACACCCAGGTGGCCCAGATTAAAAGGCCCGCAATGGAAATCCAAAATGCCGGATACTCCAGTAAAGAGGTCTGGTAAAATCCGCGGATTTCAAAATCCGTAAAATCAAGACTCCTGTCGGAATACATAACAAATCCGAAGGTCTTCATTTCATCTTTCAGAAGATGGTTTAAGTAATCTGCCGGCACGAAGGAAACGGATTCCCCGTTATTCGTATATTCACCGTTCCAGCTTGAGTCGATGGTACCGACCGCCGTTTTGCCGTCCTTGCCGTTCGGCATGTAAATGGTCATGGTCCAGTCAACGACTTCCTTGCCGCTGTTATTGTAAATCCGGCCGTCATATTCCGCGCCCACGGAAGGCGACCCGTCTGCATTCGTGGAGGGCCACTGCTTGGTCTTCTCCATCATGACGTAAATCTCTTTCTTCGGGTTGTTTCCGTCCTCTCCGGCGCCCATACGGTCTGCCACGGAAACGGTATAGTCAATCTCCTGCGTATTGTCAATTCGCCAGCGAACGACCGTAAATACCAGAAGAATCAGCAATACTCCCAGAATAGAGCCGAAAATTATGATTGCTCTTTTTTCCGATCTGTCTAACTTCAAAGCTTTGCCCTTACCATTTCTCCAAACTGTATCAGTTTTTCAAAAAACTCCCCAATTCACAGTATAGCACAATCTTTTTTGTGCTTCAATGAAGTACGTTACATCAGGCCTCTTTTTTTCCCGTAATCATCAAAAGCACGTCTCCCGCCTGAATCCTTGTTTCTCCCGTCGGAACGATGTTCTTTTTCTTTCTCCGGATTCGCACAATCAAATCCTTCCTGCGGATATCCAGATCGCTGATCTGCTTGCCGACCCACGGATTCTCGCTCTTTACGGTAATCTCCGAAAGAAGAATCTCGTCATCTTCCGCTTCGTAGAAATGTGCACCCAGAATCAGACGGTCTCCCGTCTCCAGAACGGATTCCCCATTCGGAATCAGCATGACGCCGTCCCTGTAAATCGCAACCACCATAACCTCCGGCGGAAGGATAATCTCACGGATTTTTTTGCCGATCCAGGCATGTCCGGAAACCAGATCACTTACCACAAAATGCACATCGTGAATCTCTTCGGAGGTTGCCATCGTTTTCATTTTTGTATACTGCTCCACAAAACCTGCGGAAACAATACCGGTGGGGATTGCAACCATTCCGACACCCAGGAAGGAAATCACAATCGCCATGATTCGTCCGAGTGTGGTAACCGGATATAAATCACCGTATCCCACGGTCAGAAGCGTGGAAACCGACCACCAGATGCCCGAAAAAGCATTCCTGAAAAGCTCCGGCTGTGCCTCATGCTCCGCACCGTACATGCAAAGCGAAGACGCGATCGTAAGAATTGCTATCATCGTAAACGAGGAAAAGAGCTGATTCTTTTTCTCTTTTAAAACATTGAGAATTACGTTAAACGCATCAAACTGCGTATTGACCTTAAACAGGCGGAAGATTCGCACCACGCGGAATACACGGAACGCTACCGCACCCGTCGGAAGAATAAACGGCAGGAAAAACGGCAGAATCGTAAACAAATCCACCAAACCGAAAAAGGAAAAAACAAAGGAAATTCTTGCCCAGACCGGGCTTCTCTTCGGATACAGATAATCCGCGGTTACAATTCGCAGAATATACTCAATCGTAAACAGGATGACCGTTACTGCTTCCACGGTGTTTAAGAAAGGCATAATCGGATTACACTGTTCGAATGTCTGTGCAATCGTAACGCCCAAATTCAGAAGAATCAAAACCGTAATGACAATATCAAACGTAAAACTCGGCAAATCTTCCTTGTTTCCGATTTGAATAATGTCGAATATTCTTTTTCTGATCTTATTATTCTTCGCCATCGGTTCCCCCACAAACACGATTTCGGTTCCTCATTCCCGGATTAATGCTTCTTCCAGACACCCGGAGCAAGCAAAAGCAGAATCGGATACAGTTCCAGACGACCTGCAAGCATGTCAAAGATTAAAACGATTTTGGAAAAATAATTAAATCCCGCAAAACTTCCGCAGGGACCCACCTCACCGAGGCCCGGTCCGATATTGTTTACGGATGCCAGGACTGCGGTAAAATTCGTAACCAGATCAAATTTGTCCAGTGACAGAAGAAATACGGATATCACGTATACCAGAAGGAATACTACCATGTACACGGAAACGGAACGAACCGTATCCTTGTCGATGGTCTTGCCGTCCATCTCCACCGCGTTGACGGATCTCGGATGCACGAAAGTTTCGAGCTGGTTCTTGATACTCTTCCACCAGATTATGAAACGTGAAATTTTAAGACCGCCGCCCGTACTGCCCGCGCAGGCACCGGTTAACATTAAAACAATCAGGATCGTTTTCGAGAACGTCGGCCACAGGTTAAAATCCGTGGAGCCGAATCCGGTCGTCGTCACAATGGACGAAACCTGGAATGCCGCCGTACGAACGGTTTCTTCCGCCGTCGAATAGGTGCCCCAGACATTGAAGGTAATGAACGCGGTACTTAAAAGAATCAAAGCCACATACCAGCGCACCTCTTCAATCGAAAAGGCATCCTTAAATTTCTTGCGAAGAATAAAATAGTAAAAGTTGAAGTTAATTCCGAACAGTGCCATAAAGATGGTAATAATCCACTGACACACCGCATTGTAGGATGCACAGGAATCGCCGCGCACACCGAAACCTCCGGTACCAGCGGTACCGAAACTGATACAGATGGCATCAAATACGGGCATTCTTGCAATAATTAACAGAACGATTTCCGTAATGGTAATGGAAAAATAGATAATATACAGGATTTTCGCGCTTTCCTTTACCTTGGGAACCAGCTTTCCGACAGAAGGTCCCGGGCTTTCCGCGCGCATCAGATTCATGTTGTAGCCGCCCGCCATTGGAAGAACGGCAAGCAGGAAAATGAAAACCCCCATACCGCCGATCCAGTGCGTAAAGCTTCTCCAGATCAGTGCCGTATGACTTAATGCTTCCACATCAAGTAGAATACTGGCTCCGGTCGTCGTAAAACCGGACGCCGTCTCAAATACCGCGTCCACATAATTGGGGATTTCGCCGCTTAAGGTAAAGGGGAGTGCTCCCACGAGACTCATTGCAATCCAGGAAAGACCGACCACGGCGAATCCTTCCTTCGTAAAGAACTGGGGATTCTTCGGTTTCTTTCGGATCAGCAAAATTCCGCCGATTGCCGCAACGACCGCCACCGCGAGAAACCAGAGTCCGGTTTTCTCCCGATAAATGACGGACGTAACGCAGGGAAGCATCATGAAACCCGCTTCCAGCGTCAGCACCCAGCCCAAAATGTAGAATACGAACGAATAGTTCATCTAATTTACTCCAGGATATCTTTAATATCGCCCAGACCTTTTTGCGTCGTAACAACGATTACGGTATCCCCCATCTGGATGGTACTCTGACCGTTCGGGGTAATTACGCTGCCGCCGCGGTTGATGCAGGCAATCAGAAGATTTCTCTTTAATTTCAGTTCCATTAAAGGAATACCGACCACAGCGGATTTTTCCTTAATGGAAAATTCGAGCGCTTCTACTTTGCCGTCGACAAGTTTGTATAGCGTCTCAACATTACTGCCGATTACGTTCTGCATTAAGCGAACCTGCTGCAGAATGTAATCCGAGGTGATATTCTTCGGTGCAATGATGCTTCCGGCCTGGAACAGGGAAATCATGTCGTCGAAGGAAATACGGTTAATCTTGGTGATAATTTTCTTTGCCTTCGAAACGTTCTTTGCATACATCGACAGGAAAATATTCGCCTCGTCGATTCCGGTTAACGCAATAAAGGACTCACAGCTTTCAATCCCCTCTTCCATAAGAACATCTTTGTTGGTCGCATCACCGTTGATGATGCATGCCTTCGGAAGAAGCTCGGAAAGCTCCTCGCAACGCTTTCTGTCGGAATCGATGATTTTAACGTTAATACCCTGGCCGCGAAGCTGCATGGCCAGATAATATGCAATCATACCGCCGCCGACAATCATCGTGTTCTTTACCTGATGCGTGTCGATGCCGATTTTTTCAAAGAATTCCTTGGCATGTCTCGGGCTTGCCACGAAGCTGACACGGTCGTTCTCGCGCAGAATAAACGGACCGTTCGGGATAAATGCATCGTCCCCGCGCTCTACCGCACAAATCAGGACTTCGCATTTATACTTCTTGGCCACCTCAATCAGTGTCATGTTTTTAAGCGGTGAATTCTCACCGATGACAAAATTCAGAATCTCCACACGTCCGTGTGCAAAGGTATCGATCTTGTCCGCCGAAGGGAAACGCAGGATTCTCGCAATCTCGATTGCGGATGCGTACTCCGGATTAATGACCATCGAAAGACCGAGTTCTTCTTTGATGTAGGAAATCTCCTTGCTGTAAACGGGATTTCGTACACGTGCGATGGTTGCCGTATCACCGGCTTTCTTTGCAATCAGACAGCAAAGAAGGTTCAGTTCGTCGGAACCCGTTACCGCAATCAGAAGGTCGGAATCGTCGACTCCAGCCTCCTTCTGTACGGAATAACTTGCACCGTTTCCGACCATACCCATGCAGTCGAAACTATTGGTTGCTTCCGCGATGGCATCCGGGCGCAGGTCGATGACCGTGATGTCGTGTTTTTCCGCGGAGAGCTGCTTAATCAGTGTAAGTCCTACTTTGCCGCATCCTACGATGATGATTTTCATACCGGGTTATGCTCCTATTTCACAACAATGTTGATGATACGTCCCTTGACGTAGATTTCCTTCACGATGGTCTTGCCCTCAATCGCACGTTTTACGGCTTCGGACTGTTTTGCCTTCGCGATGGCGGAATCGTTATCCTCATCCACGCCTACCAGCACGGTATCCTTTACCTTGCCGTTTACCTGAACGCCGATTTCAATCTCGTCGTCCTTTACCATGGCCTCGTCATATACCGGCCAGGGCTCGAATGCGATGGTACCTTCGTGTCCGAGAATGCTCCACATCTCTTCGCCGACATGCGGGGTAATGCAGGATAACATCTTAATGATGCCTTCCGCATATTCCTTCGGACAGCTGCCCTCTTTGTATGCCGCATTCATAAAGATCATCATCTGGGAGATGGCGGTATTGAATCCTAAGGATTCATAGTCCTCCGTCACCTTCTTGACGGTCTTGTGATATAACTTTTCAAGGTTCGATTTTTTTTCGTCGTTTAAGTTGTCCGGGTTCGTAAAGAAGGCCCATACACGTCCGATGAATCTTCTTGCGCCTTCCACGCCCTGCTTGCTCCAGGGTTTGGAAACTTCAAGCGGTCCCATGAACATTTCGTAGAGTCTTAAGGTATCTGCGCCGTAATCCCTTACGATATCGCTCGGATTAACTACGAATTCGGGGAAGCGCTTGCCCATTTTAATTCCGTTCTCGCCGAGAATCATACCCTGGTGAACCAGTTTCTTAAACGGCTCCTTTACGGGGGACAGGCCCTTGTTGTAAAGGTAACGGTTCCAGATTCTCGAATACATCAGATGGCCTACCGCATGCTCCGGTCCGCCGATGTATAAGTCAACCGGCATCCAGTGCTTTAAAAGCTCCTGATTTGCGAATTCTTTCTCGTTGTCGGGATCGATGTAACGGAAGTAATACCAGGAAGAACCTGCGGAGCCGGGCATTGTGGAAGTCTCTCTCTTGCCCTTAATGCCGTTCTTGTCATACTGCTTCCACTCGGTTGCATTCTCAAGCGGTGCTTTGCCGCCCTCGCCCTTGTAATTCTCAAGTTCGGGAAGAATCAGGGGCAGTTCTTCGTCGTCAAGTACATGGATGGAACCGTCCTCCAGATGAACCACGGGAACCGGCTCGCCCCAGTAACGCTGACGGGCAAAAATCCATTCACGGAAATGATAGTTTACGCAACGTTTTGCGACACCCATTTTTTCCAGTTTCACGGTAATGGCTTCTTTTGCTTCTTCCACGGTCATTCCGGTGAACTCTTCGGAATTGACAAGTTTAAAGCCCTTGCCGAGATAATCGTATTTTTCAAGCGCATGTTCGGAAACATCCTGATGGCCCGCCTCATCGGAGCCGTCGATAACCTGAATCATGTCGATATTGTGTGCAATCGCATACTCGAAGTCACGCTGGTCGTGGGAGGGAACTGCCATAACCGCACCGGTTCCGTAGCTTGCAAGAACGAAGTCGCCGATAAATAACTTTGCTTCCTTGCCGTTTACGGGGTTGATGCAGGTCACGCCCTTTAACTCACAGCCGGACTTGGTTTTATTCAGTTCGGTACGGTCCATATCGTTCTTCTTTAAGGTCTCGTCGATATAGGCCTGTACTTCTTCCTTGTTCTCGATACGGGGCATTAACTGCTTTACGATTTCTCCGTCCGGAGCAAGAACCATGAAGGTAATACCGTAAATGGTCTCGATACAGGTCGTAAAGATGGAGAATTCTCCGCCGCCCACGATTTCGAATTTCACTTCCACACCTTCGGACTTACCAATCCAGTGACGCTGCATGTCCTTCGTGGACTTCGGCCAGTCAATCTCATCCAGGCCTTCAAGCAGTTCTTCCGCGAATGCCGGCTGATCGATTACCCACTGCTTCATGTTCTTACGTACAACAGGGTAACCGCCACGCTCGCTCTTTCCGTCGATGACCTCATCGTTGGAAAGTACGGTACCGAGCTCCTCGCACCAGTTTACGGGCATGTCGATGTATTTTGCATAGCCGTCCAGATAAAGCTGTTTAAAAATCCACTGGGTCCACTTGTAGAATTTCGGATCGGAGGTTGCGACCATTTTGGACCAGTCGTAATCGAATCCGAGTTCGCGAAGCTGTTTGGAGAAGGTTTCGATATTCTTCTCGGTGAATCCGTTGGGATGGTTGCCGGTCGTTACCGCATACTGCTCTGCGGGAAGACCGAAGGAATCATATCCCATCGGGTGAAGTACGTTGTAACCCTGCATACGCTTCATTCTGGATACGATATCCGTTGCGGTGTATCCTTCCGGATGGCCTGCATGAAGGCCTACGCCCGACGGATACGGAAACATATCCAATGCGTAAAATTTCGGCTTTGAGAAGTCCCATACATCCGTCTTGAATGTCTGATTCTCCTCCCAGTATTTCTGCCATTTCCGTTCGATTTCGGCAGGGTTGTAAATTCTTTCCATGTCTTTTGTATCTCCTTATCGTTATTGCTTACGCTTTTTTAGTAAACAGCATTCTGCAGCCGAGGTTTGCGGCAGTGCAGCTGAGGCGTTCGGTAAATCATAATTTAAGCGGTACTCTCTCGAATTTCGTAACATCGATGAGCCCTTGCGTGGACATCTTCAATGCCGGGATTACGGGAAGACTTACGAACGCCATGTTCATAAAAGGTTCCACTTCCTTCGGGGTTCCGAGTTCGTATACCGCATTGCGGACCCTTGCATTAAAATCGGCCGTATCTTTCGCCGGGAAATCGGACATCAGTCCGGCAATCGGGAGGGCCATTCTGGCAATCTCCTTACCGTCCTTTATGACAACGTTTCCGCCGCCCATCGAAATAATACGGTTTGCGGCTTCGGCCATGTCGGCATCGTTCGTTCCGATGACGATGATATTGTGGGAGTCGTGGGAAACGCTCGATGCAATGGCGCCTTCCTTCATTCCGATTCCCCTGATAAAGCCGATTCCCATATGACCGGTTTTATGATGACGTTCAATCACCGCAAGTTTTAAAATATCACGGCTTACATCAATTCCGGAATGTTCGTCAAAATGAATCTCCTCGATATATTCCTCCGTGATAATCTGTCCCGGAATCACGCCGATTACACGGCACGGTCCGTTCTTTTCACGAATCACGAAATCGTCCGGCGAAAGCGGATTTACCGCAAACGTCTCGCGGACTTTCTGTTCCAGTTCCGCATCCACCTCGGGCCGTTTGAATTCCAGCAGTTTGCCTTTTCTTACGACTTCCTTCCCGTGCATAAATACATCCGTTACATGGAAATCATTCAAATCATCCACAACGGTAAGGTTCGCGACATATCCGGGAGCTACGGCTCCGTATCCGCGCAGACGGAAATATTCCGCAGCCTGCAGGGATGCCATACGGATTGCAATCAGGGGGTCGGCTCCGCATTCCACCGCACGGCGGATGATATTGTCGATATGCCCTTTGTTCAGCAAATCGGTCGGATGGCAGTCATCCGTTACCAGAAGACAGCGGTGATTGTATTTCGAATCAAACAATCCGATCAGGGACTGTAAATTTCTTGCTGCGGTTCCTTCGCGAATCATGATGTACTGGCCTTTGCCGATTTTTTCCACGGCTTCTTCGAGGTTCGAGCACTCATGATCGGATTCGACGCCTGCTGCCACATATGCATCCAGTTCTCTGCCGGAAAGCAGCGGGGCATGTCCGTCCACAACTTTGCCGGCAGCTTTTGCGTCGGCAATTTTGGCAAGCACATCCGGGTCTTTAAATAAAACGCCGGGGTAATTCATCATTTCCGCAAGACCCAGAATTCTGGGTTCACGGTAAAATTCTTTCAAATCCTGTGCATGCATTTCCGCACCGGCTTCGTCAAAGGGTGTCGCGGGCACACAGGAGGATGCCGTAAAATAGACATCCATCGGCAGTCCTTCGCTCGCCTTTAACATATAACGGATTCCGTCCGCGCCGCATACATTCGCAATCTCGTGAGGGTCTGCAACGATTGCGGTGGTTCCGTGCGGAAGGACGCATTTGACAAGCTCTTCCGGAAGCAGCATCGTACTCTCGATGTGAATATGTCCGTCAATCAGGCCGGGACAGATAAATTTCCCGTTATAATCATAAACCCGCTCCGCTTCCTCATCGGCATAATCGCCCACGCCGAGAATCCGTTCGTCTTCGATTAACACATTCTGTTTTTGTATTTCGTCGGTAAAAACATTTACCACGAATGCATTCTTCAGTAGAGTTTTCATGGTTTTAGTAGGATGCGATTTTATCTTCCGAATCGTCCGTGGACGCATCCAGCGCTTTTACTACCACATAGTAGCTGTACGAATCGTTTACCTTAATGTAGACTCTGTCGCCCACTTTATGGCCCAGAACAGCCTTTCCCAAAGGTGACTCGATACTGATGTAACCGTTCAGGGAATCGCTGCGGATACCGGTCACGATTTTATACGTTTCTTCGAGGTCATCCTCTTCAAAATACAGCGTCACCTTATTGTTGATTCCGACTTCGTCTTCCGCCGTCGTATCTTCAATGACGTCCGCCGTATTAATCATGCGCTCTAAATAACGGATTCTGGAATTGTTCCGGTTATTCTCTCGCTTGGCCACGTAATATTCGAAATTCTCGCTTAAGTCGCCCTGTGCCCTGGCCTCTTTTAAGTCCTCCAAAAGCTTCGGGCGGAGGGTCATTTTTCGATATTCGATTTCTTCCTCAATCTTTTGGATGTCGGAAGCCGTCAGTTTCTCGCTCATGTCACACCTTCGAAATCATCACGCCGTGTACCATGTTCTGGATACCGGATACAATCAGTACGACGGAAATTACGATGATAAACGCAATGCCCAGCGTGTTTCCGAAACGAATCGGGGAAATGATTGCCAGCGCGCCCAGGATTACATTGATAATTCCCAGAATCAGGGAGATATACCAGTTCTTGGCTTTGGCTTTATTTGCAGCAAGTGCTTCGCGAATCTTGTAACCGCCGTCCACGAGAAGAACGATGCCGAGAAAAATTGCGATAATCCAGACAATCAGGTTAAAGATAAACATCAGAATACCTGCCGCGATGGAGAGGATACCGATGATTAATTTGGAAACCTGCGAACGATCCTTTACAAACATCACAATGGCAATAATGCCGGCAACAATCAGAATTCCGCCGATAATCCACTTCACGATTGTGGACATGAAATCCACGATGGGACCGCGGAAAATGATTCCCAAAATTCCGAGTGCAATCATTGCGATTCCCAGAATAATACTTCTTGCTACAACTGATTTTTTCTCTTCCATAACGTAACCCTCTCTGTTATTATTTCACCTTCTTGGGAAACTTTTTCCCATCTATCTATTTTATTGCAAAATCCCCTCATTTGCAATGGATTTTGCAAATGAGGGGACATATGAGAAAAGGATGATATAAGCGAATTATTCCATGCCGTCCATGCGATATAAATACTTCAGTCCTTCCCCTTCTTTCAGGTTCTGCGACTTCGTGTAAATTGCGGAAGCATCTCTTAAAATCTCAATCCGTTCGGATACATGGTCCAGCTTGTCTTCCTTGGCATCGAGAATCTTCTGAATGCCTTCTTCGTCAAGTCTCTGCATACCGTTCTTTAACTGAGAGGAACCGTCCGCAAGAGCGTTGACCCCCTCCTCCAGCGCAGGCATGGCATCCTTTAGTTTGTATGTTCCGTTCGCGAGTTCTCCGGCACCGGATGCAAGCTTCGCGCTGCCGTCCTTTAACTGTTCTGCGCCCGCTTTCAGTTTTCCCGCACCGTCAGCCGCCTGTGCAACACCGTTGGTGTAAGCAACCAGTCCCTGATAGAACGCATTGTACTGATCCAGTTGAGCCTTTAAATTCATGATCTGCGTTTCGCCGGCGGATGCTTTTGCAAGTGCTGCCTGCACTTCCGGATTTTCATTCAGTGTTTTCCGGATTGCCGCCTCGCGAATGGCTGCCTTCTTTTCCTCCGGGAGGAGTGCCGCCATGGCCTGTGCCTGCTCGTCTCCGCCGAGTGCCTGAATGTAAAGTGCATCACCCATCGCATCAATCTGTGCTTCCACCTTTGCTCTTGCGGCCTGCATTACTTTGCCGCTGTCAAGGCCTTCAAGGATGGCCTCCAGAACCGCATCGTAATTCTCGATGGTAAGTGCAGGATGTTCCACTCCTGCTCCGGTAAGGGACGTATCTGCCGTTGCAAGAAGTGCTTCGAATACCTGTTTTGCGCCGCCGACCAGAGCTTCGTTATTGCCTTTTAATGTATCCAGACCGTTTTGCAGATCTCCCGCGCCCTTCTTCAAACCTGCCACCCCGTTGTCAAGATCGTTTGCTCCCTTTTGAAGTGTTCCGGCTCCGTCCGCAAGCTTACTGACTCCGTCTTTTAATTCTCCGCTCTTGCCCTGCAGGGTATTCATGCCGTTGGAGAGTTTTTCCGCGCCATCCTTTAACTGTCCGACCGCATCCGTCAGTTTATTCAAATCCTCATCGAGGTCTTTTTCCAGATTGTCGATTCGCTCTTTTCCTTCCACATCCTCTTTGTTGAAAAGTTCATTCGTGGCCAGTGTAATTCCGGGCGCCATGGCAAAGCCTTTAACGTCCGCCTTAATCTCGACATATTCCGGAATCTCAAAAACGTCTTCGGACAACTCCAGGCTCTCCTGAAGTCCCGGGAATGCATAGCCGACTACGATGCATCTTGAGCCGTCATCCACAACCTTTGCATTGACCGCTTCCACATTGTGGAAAATCTCGTTGTCGAGAATCACGCCCGTCATCATGGTAAACGGTACCAAAACTTCTTCGTCCTTACCGTCCTTCGTAACTTTCACTTTCGTGTTGTTTTTGTAATTGTAGCGGATGGTGAGCTCACCGTCTTTCCCCACAATGCTTTCGGGTTTCACGCGATTGCCGTTAAAATAGTACTCAACAGTTACTTCAACGGGAGGTGCCGTCTTAACTTCCGTTTTTATATATTCTCCGTTTACGGAATCCTTTTTGCTTTCAATTACCTTGTCAACCTTACCTTCCACGTCGGAAAGAATGTAGACGGTTTCACCGGTTAAAAGACTTCCTTCCTTTGTGCTTCCAAGATATGCATTCGTCTGTTCGTAAATCTCCTGTGCACTCGCAACCTCGGTTTCGGTATTCACATCCGCGCTTTTTACGGTTCCGCATCCCACCAGGGAAAAACACATGCTCGCGGATAATAAGATACAAAGTACTTTCATGATCCTGTTTTTCATATCAATGTGCCTCTCTTTCCATCAAAACTTTTTTGCCTTTTCTCATCCCGACCGTGGTCAGGCAGATTACTTTATCAAACACCGCCAACAGTGCAGGCAGAATAAATATTACGCACAGCATGCTGACAACCGCACCTCGTGCAAGCAGCATGCACATGGACTTAATAATGTCCATATCAGAGTATACGGATACACCGAACGTCGCCGCAAAGAGTCCCATACCGGAAACTATGATGGACGGAATGGATGTCTTTAATGCGGTGAGTACCGCTTCCTTTCTATCTGCGCCCGCCATGCGTTCGCTTTTGTATCTGGTTGTCATCAGAATCGCATAATCCACGGTTGCGCCAAGCTGAATCGTGCTGATGCAGATCGGTGCAATGAACGGAAGCTCCTGACCCATGTAATGCGGAAGTCCCAGATTAATGAAAATTGCAAGTTCTATTACCGAAATCAGAATAAACGGAAGGGAAATACTCTTTTCGACCAATGCAATGATGGCAAAAATCGCCAGAATCGAAACCGCATTGACCACTCTGAAATCGCGGTCCGTCGTCTCAATCATGTCCTTCATGCAGGGAGCTTCACCGATTAACATACCGCCCTTATCGTATTTCTTTAAAATGGCATTCAGTTCGTCAATCTGATTATTTACCTCATCACTGGCTGCCTTATATTCGGAGTTGATTAACATTAACTTCCAGTTGTCCGATTCCAGAACCTCTTTGATGTGTTCGGGCAAAATCTCCTCCGGAACGGCGCGTCCCAAAAGAGATTCCATGCCGATTACGTATTTTACCCCCTCCACATTCTCCATCTCGTCAATCATGGAGCGGATATCATCGGACGGAGTATCTTTATCCAGAAGAATCATATGCGTGGAGGCAATATTGAACTCACTTCGAAGTTTGGAATTCGCAATCACGTAATCCATTTCTTTCGGCAGGCACTCGCCCATGTCGTAGTAAACTTCTTTACTCGTTTTGCGGTATCCGTAGAAGAATACCGGAACGAGAATGGCGAATATTGCAAGGAACGCGGGAAAAACTTTCAGAATTCCCTTTGCTGGTTTCTCCATATTCGGAATCAGGGATTTATGCATGGTTTTCGACAGCGGTTTGTCCAAAACCAGAATGATGGAAGGCAGGACGGTAACGCATCCGATGACACCGAGCAAAACGCCCTTTGCCATGACAATGCCGAGATCCCGTCCCATTGTAAAAGTCATAAAGCAGAGTGCGATGAATCCGGCGATTGTGGTAACGGAACTTCCGATTACACTCGTCAGGGTCTCATCGATGGCTCCCGCCATAGCCTTTAACTTATCCTCACAGACTTCCTTCTGTTCGTTATAACTGTGCCATAAGAAAATTGAGTAATCCATGGTAACCGCAAGCTGCAGCACTGCGGAAAGCGCCTTCGTGATATAGGAAATCTCTCCTAAGAATATATTGGACCCTAAGTTAATCAGAATCATCATACCGATGGATGATAAGAATACCAGCGGAATCAGCCAGTTATCCAGAAGAAGCAACATGGCCGCGCATGCCAGAACCACCGCAATGGCCACATAAATCGGCTCCTCTTTTTCACAAAGATCCTTTAAGTCGGTAACAAGTGCGCTCATACCGGATACATAGCACTGCTTTCCGCATACTTTTCGGATTTCGCGAATGGTATTCATTGCCTCATCCGATGACGTGGAAGTATCAAGAAATACTGCCATCATCGTGGCATCGCCCGCATTGAACGCATCGTACAGTTTGGAAGGAAGAAATTCCTTCGGAAGCGAAAGATCCTTGGAAAACGTATCATACCAAAGAACCGTATCCACATGGTCCAGTGTTTCCAACTGTTCTTTTAAGTGATGCACTTCCTCATCTTTCATGTTCTCAACGATAATGAAGGAAAAAGCTCCTTTGCCGAAATCCTTCATCAGCTCATCCTGCCCGCGGACGGTTTCCATACTGTCCGGAAGGTAATTGAGCATATCATAGTTAATTCTTGTTTTCGCCATTCCGATAGCCGCCGGAATCATTAAAACCAGTGTCGCAATCAGGATGGGAATCCGCATTTTTACAACCGTTTTTGAAAACTTCATAGTTGCGACCTCCTTTTCTCTACGATTGATAGTCTAAGCCACTGTCTGCAAGGAAAAAATGGACAAAAAAAATCCCGTGTCCAGTTTTTGAACACGGGATTACAAATATCCAAAATTTAAACAAAATCATGAATTTGTCCGGCGCGGCTTAAGGCATCCTCCACCATTCCGTTATTCAGTTTTAAGAACTCCTTCATCATGGAGTGAACGTCATACTGCATGCCATGCTCCATCCAGTTCATGATAATGCCGAAGCTTACGCATTTATAATAAATAATCATGACTTCCGCATCGTCTTTGTTAATCTTTAATTCCGAGAAAGCCGTCTCGCCGTATTTGCGTACCGCATACTCGCAGATTTTCCAAAGATGCTGCTCAAAAATATCACGACTGGCGGAATTGTAAATATTTAAGATTACCTTGTGATTCTTCTCCGCAAAAGTAAGTACCGCGTTTAAGCAGTCCTCAATCGAGGAAACCTCCGGATAAGTGGCAATGAGTTTGTCCACTTCTTCGAGCGTAATCTCCTCAATCAGTGCTGGAACATCCTGAAAATGGTAATAAAAGGAATTACGATTTACGCCGCACTCGTCCACGATGTCCTGTACGGTAATCTTCGAGAGCGGTTTCTCTCCCAGAAGTTTTATAAAAGCCTGTTTGATAGCGATTTTGGTGAAATTCGGCATAAATTCCTCCCAAAGAACAGGTATTAAACGGTCGTGTAGTTATCGAAATATCCCTGAATGAGTACAATCGGGGTACCCTTGTCGCCGGAACCGGAAGTTAAGTCACAAAGCGAACCGATCAGGTCGGTTAACTGTCTCGGGGTGGTTCCCTGGGAAGCCATGTTGCCGACTAAGTTGGACTGTTTTGCCTTAATGCTTTCGGAGATGGCATTCTTTAATGCTTCGCCGGAAAGGTTTGCAAAATCATTGTCCGCAAGATATTTTAACTTCAGCTCGTTCGGAGTACCGATGAGGCCGTCGGTAAATGCGGGGGATACAACGGGATCGGCAAGTTCCCAGATTTTACCCTGGGGATCTTTGAATGCGCCGTCACCGTATACCATAACTTCCACATGCTTGCCGGTACGGTTTAAAATCTGCTCCTGAATCTCCAGAACGAGTTCCTTGCACTCTTCGCGGGGGAAGAGCTTTACCTTGTTCTCGGTGGACTTGTTGGAGCCGAGCAGACCGTATTTGCTGTTGTAGCCGCTTCCGTTTACGGAAGAAGTCATGATGTCGTCAAGTCCGCAAACAACCTTTGCGCCGCCCGCGAGAAGAATTCTCTTGGTGCGCTTTCTGGTGTGGATGTCGCAGTTGATGATGCAGTCGGTGTAATTAAGAATGGTCTTTGCCTGGTTCGCGAATACCACTTCTACCTCGGCACCCTCTTCCTTGATGATGTCGGAATAGTATTCGATGTAATCAACACCGGTAAACTCATGCTTGTTGTATCCGAAAAGCTCTCTGTACTTCTCCAAAGAAAGGACGTCTGAGTAAGGATTTACGCCTGCATCGTCGATCTGATCCCAGGTAAGAAGTGCATTTCCGACCTCATCGGAAGGATAGCTTAACATCAAAACAACCTTCTTGCATCCTCTTGCGATACCCTTTAAGTTAATGGCGAAACGGTTTCTGGAAAGAATGGGGAAAATAACACCCACGGTTCCTCCGCCCAATTTAGCCTTTACGTCTTCGGCAATATCGTCAACGGTTACGTAATTGCCCTGTGCTCTTGCCACGATGGACTCGGTCAGCGCAATAACATCTCTGTCGCGTAATTCAAATCCCTCGCTCTCGGCTGCTCCGAGAACGCTTTCTACCGCGATATCCACAAGATTGTCTCCCTCACGGATAATCGGGCAGCGGATGCCTCTGGATACGGTTCCTACTCTTCTTTCCATTTCCTGTCCTCCTTATTTCTCAACAATTACAATTCTGTCTTTTAAGAAATCCAGTACGCAAAACTTGATTGCCATCTGATTTACATAGCCCTGACCGTAGGATTCAATCAGCTGGGGCATATATTCCTCCGTAATTCCGAATTCATCACGTACTCTTGCAAGGTCCTTCTCGCCGATGGCCAGGCCTTCTTTTTCGTAGATTGCCTGATAAACCAGTGCCTCATCCGCCATGTTGTCGGCCTTGGTACGAAGGGATGCATAGTACTCTTTGCGATCAAGTCCGGTGTAATCGTCGAATGTCGAATACATCACCTGACCGTAATACTGTTCATAGTAGCTGTTGTAACTGTTAAACTGTTCCAAATCCATACCCTTGTTTAATTCCATCAAATCCTTGATGTAAGCCTTCGGGTATTCGGTAACGAAGCAGTTCTCCTTGATGTAGCTTGTCAAAAAGCTTTCTTTCTTGGATCTTTCCTGCTCATCTTTATACTTCTGAATCAGTCCATCCGCCGTAGATGCCTGATCGGAGAAGAATTCCTTTACGAAATCGTCATTAAACTGGGCTTTTTCGTAAATTCCGTTTACGGTAACGGAGAAAACCGCATCGCGTCCGTTTAATTCTTCCGCGCCGTAATCATCGGGGAAAGTTACTTCGACGTCAAAAGTTTCGCCCTTCTTGTGTCCTACCAGCTGCTGCTCAAAATCATCGATATAGCCTGCCTGTCCGACCGTAATATCGGTTCCGACACCGCCGGTGCTTCCGCCTTCGAATTCCACGCCGTCAACGGTACCGACGAAGTCGATGTTGATTTTATCGTTTAAGCGGACTACCTTGTCCTCGTCTTCGGAAAACATCATATTGCCTTCCAAAAGACCTTCTTTATAGTCTTTAATCTCCTGATCGGTAACCGTAACGCTTTCCGCGTCGGCAATAATCTGCTCAAGGTTATTCAATTTCACGACTTCCGTTGCGGTAACGCCCTCTACCAGGCCGTCGTCCGTCAAATGAACGGAATAATTATCCGTGGAACCGACATTGAACATTACGATGTAGGCAACTACCCAGGCCACACAGCCGACCGTTGCAAGACATGCCGCGGCAACGATGCCGACGGCTATGTTTTTCTTCAGCGCTTCAAGCTGGGCGTTTTTCTTTTTCTTCTTTTTCTTCTTTTTGATGTCCTGACTGCTCATTACTGTTCTCCACTCTTTTTGCTGTCCTCTTCACGGATCTGCGCACGTTTGATTTTACCGCCGAGTGTCTTGGGAAGCTCGTCCACGAATTCCACGATTCTGGGGTACTTATACGGTGCCGTCGCGTGTTTTACATGGTTCTGCAGTTCCTTAATCAGCTCTTCGCTCGGTTCGTAACCCTTTGCAAGAACAACCGTTGCCTTAACGACCTGACCGCGAATCGGGTCCGGTGCTGCGGTGATTGCACATTCAACGACTGCGGGGTGCTCAATAAGCGCCGACTCTACTTCGAACGGTCCGATACGGTAACCGGAGCACTTGATAACGTCATCGTGACGACCGACGAACCAGAAATATCCGTCCGTGTCTTCCCACGCAACGTCCTTTAAATTGTAGGTTCCGCTGCCGATTGCTTCCTCGGTCATCTCGGGGTTCTTGTAATATCCCACGAAAAGGCCTACGGGAGGGTTCTCTTTTAAGCCGCAGATGCAGATTTCTCCTTCTTCACCCTGCTCACACTCTTTGCCTTCGGTGTTCATTAAGTGAATATCGTAAATCGGAGAAAGCTTTCCGAGTGTTCCGGGCTTTGCCTCAAACCAGGGGAAGTTCGCAATCAGAACGGTTCCTTCCGTCTGGCCGAAACCGGATGCAATCTTGTGTCCGGTCAGTTCTTCCCAGCGGTTGAATACCTCGGGATTTAAAGGTTCGCCCGCGGTTGCCCAGTGCTGTACACTCGATAAATCATAGCTTGCCACGTCTTCCTGCAGCATGAAACGATACATCGTCGGAGGTGCGCAGAATGTGGTGAGCTTGTATTTTTCAATCATGGCAAGCAGATTGTTGGCATGGAATCTGTCCATATCATAGGCAAAAATCGTAGCGCCGCAAATCCACTGACCGTAAATTTTACCCCAGCCGAACTTTGCCCAGCCGGAATCGGAAACGCTCATGTGGAGCTTGTTTTCCTGAACCTGCTGCCAGTACTTCGCGGTCACGATGTGACCTAAGGGGTGGTTATAATTGTGGCAGACCATTTTCGGCATTCCGGTGGTACCGGAAGTGAAATAAATCTGCATGATATCGGTATTCTTTGTTGCCGCATCGCCGGTCGGGCGTTCGAATGTATCGGGATATTTCATGAACTCTTCGTCCAGGGTAATCCATCCTTCTCTTTGTTCGCCGGTAATGTAGATTTCACGAATGCAGGGTGCTTCGGGGCGTGCCAGCTCCATCTGCTCGCAAACGTAGGGATCGTTGACACATACGAAAGCCTTGATGTCAGCGGCATTCGCACGGTATGCGATATCCTTCTTGGTAAGCTGCAGGGTGCCTGGTACGATGATAACACCGAGTTTCATAAGGCCCACTGCGGTAATCCAGTACTCCCAGCGGCGTCTTAAAATCAGCATAACGACATCGCCCTTTTTGTAACCTTTGGATGCAAACATGTTTGCAATGCGGTTGGACATTTTGCTGATGTCCGTGAAGGTGAATGTCTTCTCTCCGCCGTGGTCGTCGCACCATACCAGTGCGCGCTTCTCGGGCTCCGCTTCTGCCCATGCGTCAACAATGTCATACCCGAAGTTGAATCCTTCGGGTATGTTAACGGTGTAATTTTTCTTAAAATCTTCGTAAGAATCGAAATCGATTCGGGGTAAAAAACGCTCTAACATAACTACTCCTTACGGTTACTCCGCAATCATGGTTAAGAATACCGCGGGCTCGTCGCCGCCGCATCTCTGTCCATGCATATACGTCGGGTTAAAATAAATGCTGTCCCCCTCATGTAATACCAGTTCTTTGTCCCCGTGGGTGACAATGACGGTACCTTTCAGCACAAGGTTGAATTCCTCGCCCCTGTGTGAAACCAAATCCGCAGGCTTGTCCGAAGGATCAAGCGTTACGATGAACGGCTGCATGATCATGTTAGCATAATGGAATGCCAGATCCTGGAAATGATATCCGGGATAACGGTCCGCAATCTGTCCCTCGCCCTTTCTTACTACCTGATAGGTGTTCAGCTTTGCGCTCACACCGGTCAGAATCTCGGAAAAGTCCACCTTATACATTTTGGAAAGCTGATAAATCACATTGATCGGGATTCCCTGACCATCCTTCTCGTACTGCTTGTATTCCTCAACGGAAACGCCGAGACGGGCAGCCACTTCCTCCTCGGTATAATCACAGATTTCACGCAATTCTTTGATTCGCATTGCTATTTCTTTAATCTCGTCCATACCGAATCTCCTTTCCCTGTCTTTACTGTTTTTTTATTTAAGCATTCTGTCCGATTTCCAGAGCCTTCTGGTTTAACTCAAGCATTGCAGCTTTCTTTGCGGGAATAACTTTCTGGATTGCTCCGTCAAGTGCTTCCTTGCTGCAGAAGCCGAGCTCTTTGAACATTTTACCTACGAGAATGATGATTGCACAGCTGTGCATATTGTTCTCGTCTGCAATCTTTGTAGCGTCTACATAGTAAACGTTTACGTCGGTACGCTCTACCTTGATGTCAATCATGGAGCTGTCAACAAGGATGGTTCCGCCGGGAACTACCTTATCCATGAACTTCTCCAAAGAAGGACGGTTCATTGCGATTAAAACGTCCGGAGTGGTTACGAGCGGAGATCCGATGGATTCGTCGGAAAGAACAACGGAACAGTTACAGGTACCGCCTCTCATCTCCGGTCCGTAGGAAGGAAGCCAGGAAAGTTCCTTGCCGTCCAATAATCCTGAATATGCAATGGTCTTGCCGGCAAAAAGGATACCCTGTCCGCCGAAGCCTGCAAGTAAGATGTTTAATGTGTTAGCCATTATTTGTCACCTCCCTCAGCGGTTACATCCTTATAAACTCCCAAAGGATAATAAGGAAGCATGTTGTCGCGAAGCCAGTTTACTGCTTCTGCGGGAGAAAGTCCCCAGTTGGTGGGGCAGGTGGATACTACTTCGATGATGGAGTATCCGCGCTTGTTGATCTGGTTTTCGAAGCCCTTCTTGATGGCTTTCTTTGCTTCTCTTACATGAGCCACGCTGTCAACGGTTACACGCTGTGCAAGTGCGGTTCCGCTTAAAGTGGAAAGAAGCTCGCAGACACGAATCGGATAACCTGCGGTCTTAACGTCACGTCCGTAAGGGGAAGTCTGTGTAATCTGTCCCGGTAAGGATGTCGGAGCCATCTGTCCGCCGGTCATACCGTAAATTGCATTGTTGATGAAGATAACGGTAATATTTTCTCCTCTGGTTGCGGCATGTACGGTTTCCGCCATACCGATTGCAGCAAGGTCACCGTCGCCCTGATACGTAAAGATTACGTTATCGGGAAGCGCTCTCTTAAGACCGGTTGCAACAGCGGGAGCACGTCCGTGCGCTGCCTGTACCATATCACAGTTAAAATAGTTGTAAGCGAATACGGAGCATCCTACGGAAGCAACACCTACGGTGTTTCCTTCCACGCCGAGCTCGTCAATTACTTCTGCTACCAGACGATGTACGATACCGTGCGTACACCCCGGGCAATAATGAAAAGGCACATCGGATAATGCCTTGGGTTTTTCAAATACGACTGCCATCTTAGTTCTCCTTTCCTGCAAGGGTTCTGATCTGATCCAATACTTCAGCGGGGGTAGGAATCACACCACCGGTACGTCCGAAGAAGGAAACGGGCTTTCTGCCGCTTACTACGAGACGTACATCATCTACCATCTGACCCATGTTCATTTCCACGCAGAGGAACTGCTTGGTGTGATCCACGTTCTTCTCGATCGTCTTGTCGGGGAACGGCCAAAGGGTGATGGGACGGATCAGTCCGGCCTTGATGCCTTCCGCTCTTGCCTGCATAACTGCGGAGCGGGATACACGGGAAGATGCACCGAATGCCACTACAACAACATCCGCATCCTCGGTCATGAATTCTTCGGCTCTCTGCTCTTCTTCCTTAATCTTTGCATAGCGCTCGTAACGCTCTTTGATTAAGTTCTCGAGCTCTTCCGGCTGAATGTATAAGGAATTGATGATATTTTTCTTTCTTTCGTTCTTGTGTCCGTTGGTTGCCCAGGGCTTTGCTGCCACGGGTTCGTCCTTCTTCTGAGGGAACTCAACGGGCTCCATCATCTGTCCGAGCATACCGTCGGAAAGAATCATTGCGGGAACTCTGTATTTTTCGCCTACTTCATATGCGAGCGAAACGAAGTCAACCATTTCCTGGATTGTGGAAGGCGCAAGTAC
>JAEEGL013306271.1_pt1 | contig 29847 bp, 30 predicted proteins | sample 9134231 | NCBI WGS metagenome assembly JAEEGL01 (sample SAMN16246548, study PRJNA631951) | gut metagenome | biome: gut microbiome; feature: rumen; material: fiber-attached | host: Bos | place: Iran: Karaj | collected 2018-10
AAATAGGTGAAAGAAAAACGCATACACCAAGAATCGCAAACATAACGATTGCAGATATCACTCTTGTAAGCATAAATATCAACCTTTCTCACTAAATACTTCTTTATTATCAATAACGTAAACAGCGCCGGAAGCAGCTGTAAGTGCAGCTATGATCCAGCAACAGACATTTGCAGTTACAATTAACCAGGAAAACTCAGGATTCACCGCTCTCAGAAACAGAATTGCGGCAATAGACACCATCTGAAAAGCGGTTTTTATTTTTCCGTAAATATTTGCCGCTATAACTTTTCCCTCGGTTACGGCAGCCATACGAACTCCACTAACGACAAATTCCCTTGCCAAAACGATGATTACAGTCACAGGATGTGCATAACCCATTGCAACAAAATAGACCAAAACCGTACAGACGAGAGCTTTATCGGCAAGAGGATCCAGGAACTTGCCTAGATTCGTGATCAGATTCTGACTACGTGCGATTCTGCCATCCAAAAAATCAGTAAATGACGCAGCGACAAAAATCAAAAATGCACCCCACAGTGACAGTTTAGAATTCGACGAGAAACAAAGCATCAGAACAGGAAGAGAACAAATCCTGGCAACAGTCAATTTATTCGGAAGATTCATAATTATTCTCCTACAAACCATAATAATGGGAATTAATAGACTTGATGAAGTCGGACGCGTTATCCGCTGAGAACATATACTTGCGGTTAACGGCATTCGTAACATATACTTCAAGCGGGAGGAACCGGGATGAATATATATGATTTTGATGGCACGATCCACCACGGTGATTCAAGTATCGCCTTCTACAAATACTGCCTTCTGCATTGTCCGCAAGTCATTCTTTTATGGCCAATACAGTTGGTAGGAGTTGTAATGTATCTTTTAAGACTGATTGATCTGACAAGAATGAAGTCATTTCTTTACAGTTATTTTAGGGTCATAGATTCGGAAAAAATGGCTGAACTGTTCTGGGAAAAAGATATTCCGAAAAACATCTACCCTTGGTTTAAAGATTATCATCAGGAAAACGATGTCCTTATTTCAGCTTCGCCAGAGTTTTTTCTGAAACCAGCATGCGACAAATTAGGAATTAAATATTTGATTGCAAGCAAGGTAGACCCCAAAACTGGGAAAACACTGGGGAAAAACTGCACAGGTGAGGAAAAGAAAGTCAGATTTCTGGAATTATTTCCCAAGGCAGTTCCTGAACGGAGTTTTTATGATAAGCCGAAAGACCTCTTCGTCAGTAATCTGGCAAAACACCGGTATATGATCATTGACGGTTCTCCAGTCGAACAACCTTAATTATAGCTAATATTCTTTAAAAAATCATCTCCCACGGTAAACCGCGGGAGATTCAATTTATTGGGAATCAATCTGCGTACTGATCCAGATATTCATCTATCACTGTATTCAGTTCATTTTTTACCTGATCAAGACGGGTACAAAGGTCTGTCAGTAATTCAGCATTCACCGCATTAATGGGATCCTCTATCTGACACTGAAGCTCCTTTTCTTCATTTTCCAATACTTCGATTCTGTTTTCCAGTTCGGCCTTTTTCTGTCGGAATTCAGCTTTTTGCTTACGAACATCTCGAGCAGAAACAACATCCTGTTTCTTTTTGACAGGCTCGTCTTCTTTTCTGGTCAAGTCTCTATCAATCTGAGATACATTTCGAAATGCAGCATAGTCCGAATACAGAGTAGCTTTTCCTTCAGACATCTCCAATACTTTGCAATTCAATTTTTCAATAAACCATCTGTCGTGAGAAACCAGCAAAAGCGTACCTTTATAATCCAATAAAGCATGAAACAAGATTTGCTTTGTAAAAATATCAAGATGGTTCGTAGGTTCATCCAGAAGAAGGAAATTAGGATGTTCCAATGATAATCTGGCCATGTTCAGCCGTGCCAGTTCTCCTCCTGACAATCCATGCGTATCAGTGAATACTTCTTCTTTACGGAATCCTACCAACGCAAGTAATTTACGAATCTTCAACTGATCCATCTGTGGATATCTATCCCAGATGTACATCAACGGTGAAGTGTTCTCGATATGAAATACGTTCTGTTCCTCAACGCCGATCCTAACCCCTCCTCCAATAACTGCCCTGCCACCGAAAGGTCGCTGCTCTCCGAGGATTGTCTTAATAAGAGTGGTTTTTCCGCAACCGTTATTACCGATTACAGCAACTCGGTCTCCCCTCTCTATGAGCAAATTAATGTCTGAACACAATTTTTTCCCGGCAACACCGATATCAAGATGTTCTAATTTCAATACATCTTTATATGGTTCGTTTGAAGGAACAATCTCAAATTTTAACTCAGTATGTCTGCTCTCCTCAGGCGTAGTGAGATCAAGACGCTCAAGCATTTTCAGCCTGCTTTTCGCCATATTACGAGTTGAGGCTCTTGCCATATTTCGCTCAGCAAATTCCTGAAACTTTTCCGCTTTTTCGACAGTCTGCTCATAATGCTTTTTTTCAATTGCCTCTTCCTGTTCTTTTCGGATGAGATAATCAGAGAATGAGCAATTATATGTTTTTGTCTTTCCGTTTTGCAGTTGCACCGTCTTACCGCATACAGCATCCAGAAAATGCTGGTCATGAGATACCACAAGAACTGCACCCCGGTAACTGCGCAAATAATTTTCCAGCCAGTCAAGCGTATTTAGATCCAAGTGGTTCGTGGGCTCATCCAGGAGAAGCAAATCCGGATTCTGTAAAAGCAGTTTTGCTAATGACAATCTTGTTTTCTCACCGCCGGAAAGGACTGCAACTCGCTTGTCCCAGGTTTCTTCAGGGAAACCCATACCATATAGAATACGACGGATTTGAAAACCCATATGATAACCATCTATAGCATCATATCGTTCACTGACGTGACGGTATTCATCGAGCAATTCCGGACGCTGTCCCATCTGACGTTCAAGTTCTTTCATCCTCATAAGATACTCATCAGCATGATTGGCAGACTCCATCTCCTGCTTAATGGTATTAGAGGCAAATAGGCCACTGTCTTGTCTGAGATATCCGCTGATCGCGCCAGAACGCAAGGAAACCATCCCGGAATCCGGATAGAGTGTCCCAGTCAGCACACCAAAAAGCGTAGTCTTGCCACAGCCATTATAGCCGACAAGACCTACGCGATCCTGGTCTTCAATTTGAAAAGAAACATCCTTAAGAATCTGTGTAGATCCATAAGAAAATGATAAATGCTCTACAGAAAGAACCATATTAAGCAATCATACGCAGACAGCCCGATCTAACCAGGCGATCATATCGCGATAAAAATCCTTTCGGTTGATTTCATTATGCGGTTCGTGCCTGGTATTAGGAAGTATACGGCACTCTGCTTTTGTGCATCCCGCAGATTTCATACGTTCAAAAACGATCCTCACACCCTCACCATAATCTCCAACAGGATCCATATCGCCGGAAACAAGTAAATACGGAAGATTTTTGTCCAATTTCTTAGCCCATCCCACTTCAGAAACTTCTGAGAGAACAGACATCAGGTCACGATAAGCGGACAAAGTGAAAAGATACATGCAGAATGGATCATGAAGGTATTCATCCATTTTCTGAGGATCAGATGTGACCCACTCATATCCTGTTTTGGCGTTTTCATAGCGCTTTGTATAGGAACCGAAAGCGATTGATGTCATTAGTTTGCTGCGATGATGTTCTCCCTTGATCTTAGAAAGCAGATTAATCATCTTCAATCCCATCGAGGATGCCGGATTAGGTCCTCCAGTACCGCAGAATACATAAGCATCGACACCATCTTTATAATCCGCAGCATATTTACGAGCCAGAAACGACCCCATAGAATGACCATAAAGGACAAGTGGCAAACCAGGATATAGATTCCTGAGGTATAACGTAATGTTTCTCAGGTCCCTGACCATATAACGGTAACCATCTTTGTCAGCAATAAAACCGAGTTCATTGGAATCGGAAGCAGTTTCACCATGTCCTAGATGATCGTTTCCGCAAACAACAAAACCGGCCTCTACAAGAGCTCTGGCAAGCTCATCATAACGTTTGACATATTCACACATTCCATGAGACAACTGTACGATTGCCTTAGGGGCCTTCTCATCATCTTTCCATAGAACAAGATGGAGTTTTTTATCAGCGTAAGTTGAGTCGAATCTGCTTTCTTCTATTACCAGTGCCACCTTACTACCTCCGTATAAAACTCAATAACTTTGATTTGATTATACAGAAAAGTGCTGTCTTTCTCAATGAGCGTAAAAACTGAATGAAATATGTTATTATATTTAAAAATATGAATCTTCTAATAATATATCCTTCGACTTTTCCGTAAAGGCATTTCCCTTACCACATATTCATTTGTTATCAATCATTTCTTATCGGATTATTGATTCAGTCGCCTGACGGATTTAGTCAGTATTATTATCCGACTATTATTATTCTATGAGGTTTATTATGAGTAAATATTCCGTTGGTCTTGATTTCGGTACAACTTCTATCAGTATTGCTGTTCTGAACAATGCAACGAAAAAAACGATATATGTCGATTCGAAAGCTCATAATGGGTTTACTGATATGAATGATCCTCAGATTAAAGAACAGGATCCGGAAAAACTTCTCACCCTAGCTAAAAAAATGCTCGATGACGTCATCAGTAATTTCTATCCTATAGGTGGTATCGGCATCACTGGGCAGATGCATGGCATTCTTTATCTTGACGAAAACAACGAGCCATTATCCCCGCTTATTACCTGGCAGGATAATCGAGCATCTTCCATTCATGAAAATGAGAAAACATATCTGCAGGAGATCACGGAAAAAACCGGATACACCGCATATTCCGGTTATGGTTTGGTGACTCATTATTACTTCAGTTTAAATAATATTGTTCCTGCTAATGCAAAAAAACTCTGTACTATCATGGATTATGCTGCACTTAATTTTTCAGGAGCAACACATCCAGTGATTCATCCAACTAATGCAGCAAGTCTGGGATTGTATGATATTGAAAATAACTGTTTTGATAAAGAAGCGCTCGAAATACTTGGTATGGATCCTTCCATTCTTCCTGATGTTGTGACTTCGGCATCTTGCCAAGGCTATTACCGGGAAATACCTGTATATCAAGGTGTGGGTGATAACCAGGCCAGCGTTTTTTACTCATTGAATGATAATCCTGAAGGCTGTCTTGTCAATATCGGTACCGGCAGCCAGGTATCTATGATCTGTGATGATATCTTCAGAATTCCGGTTATCGAATGCCGCCCTTTTTTCAATGGTAAATATCTGTTAGTTGGATCCGGTTTATGCGGCGGAAAAGCATATGCAATAATCGAAGCATTTTTCCGAAAATATATGTATTTTGCAACCGGAAAAGATGAAGATCAATATGATACATTGAACAGACTTGCACGTATGGCATTGGATGAAAAGATGAAATGCCCTGTTGTAAGTACTACCTTTTCAGGTACAAGAGTAGACCCTGAAAAAACAGGATCGATTCTAAATCTGACTGAAGAAACATTTAATCCTCCGGCTTTGATACTCGGTATTCTTCAGGGCATGACAGAAGAGCTTTATCATCAATACTCACTTTTTCCAAGAAAATGTGACGCCGTTATCGCTTCAGGCAATGCAGTGCGCAGGAACCGTGTCCTTCAGGAGATTATTAAATCAACTTTCGATCTGCCTTATGTTCTCCTGAATGCTCAGGAAGAAGCGGCATCCGGGGCGGCTCTGTTTGCAGCAGAAGCTGAGACTCCGTAAATGAATCAACAGCTTTTTACTATCTGATTAGTAAGTATTCTTTATCAGTTCTGATTTCATAGAGAAAAACGGCGAGACAAATGTCCCGCCGTTTTCTTAAATAATAAACGAAACTTATTTGAGTTCGACAGTAGCACCAGCATCCTGGAGTTTCTTTGCGATCTCATCCGCTTCTTCCTTGGAGATACCGGTCTTAACCGTCTTGGGAGCAGCGTCAACAAGCTCTTTGGATTCCTTCAGACCAAGTCCGAGGATGTCCTTGATAGCCTTGATAACAGTCATCTTCTGCTCGCCGATCTCTTTCAGAACGACTTCATACTCGCTCTTCTCTTCTGCAGCGGGTGCAGCATCGTCAGCAGCAACTGCAACTGCGGTAGCAGCAGCAGAAACACCAAATTCTTCCTCAATTGCTTTAACGAGCTGGGACAGCTCCATAACGGTCATACCTTTGATCTCTTCGATCATTTTTGCGATATCAGCCATTGTGATAATCCTTTCTTTTTTCAATTGTCAATAAATAGAATGTAATAGTAATAATCGAATTACGCAGATTCTTTCTGCTCACGAACCGCATCAAGACCACGAGCCAGAGATCCGATAATGCTATTCAAAGAGCCTGCAACCTGAGCAATCAGGCCTTCGCGGCCAGGCAGCTTAGCAAGGGATCTGATCATAGCAAGATCTACTTTCTGTCCATCGATGTATCCGGCCTTAATGTTGAACTTATCGGTATACTGAGAAGCATACTTGTTCAAAACACGGCAGGGTGCGATCTCATCTTCACTGATAGCGACAGCGATGGTACCGTTCAGATCCTCAACCAATTCATGAACACCAACCTTATCACAGGCATGACGCATGATATTGTTCTTGATGACTTTGTACTCAACACCGGCTTCACGGAGCTCTTTACGAAGAGCCGTATCATCAGCGACATTGATTCCGCGATAGTCAACGAGAAGAATTGCATTGCATTTCTGAAGCTTCTCTACAAGAGCGTCAACTGCTGCAGCTTTCTCGGCAACGATCTTAGCATTTGCCATTGAATGATTTACCTCCTGTTTTCATATTACTGTGAAAACAAAAACCCTCCTCAACATAAGCCGAGGAGGGAAACCTTAAACTGAATCAAAAACAAATTAATCTGTTTTTGCTTTCATCCTCGGCAGGTGGACCGACAGTCCTTTACGTTTTCACACCTGCTGTCTTTGGACAGCTCTTAAATTTTACATAATAATGAATGATCTGTCAACCATTATTGCTGGGCAACGTTGATATTCATGTACTTATTGGTCAGAACTTTTACACCAGGTCCCATCGTAGAAGCAACTACGCAGGAACGGATATACTGCCCTTTAGCTGCTGCAGGTTTGGCACGAACGATTGCTTCAATGAGAGCATCAAAGTTCTCAGTGAGTTTCTCACTACCAAACGATACTTTTCCGATCGGGCAATGAATAATGTTGCTCTTATCAAGACGATACTCGATCTTACCTGCTTTAGCATCTTTAACTGCTCTAGCTACGTCAGGAGTAACAGTACCAACCTTGGGGTTCGGCATTAAGCCGCGAGGTCCAAGAATTCGGCCAAGACGACCAACGACAGGCATCATATCAGGAGAAGCAATAACAGCATCAAACTCCATAAAGCCTTCCTTCTGAATACGCTCGGCGAGTTCTTCAGCTCCTACGATCTCAGCGCCGGCTGCTTCTGCTGCACGGGCGGCATCGCCTTTAGCAAATACTGCTACACGAACAGTTTTACCTGTTCCGTTAGGAAGAACAACAGAACCACGAACCTGCTGATCAGCGTGACGTCCATCAACACCAAGACGGATGTGCATCTCAACGGTTTCATCGAACTTTGCCTTGGCAACTTCGCAAACAAGACCAAGAGCTTCCGTCGTGTCATACAGCTTTGTACGATCGATGAGTTTTGCACTCTCGACATAATTCTTACTACGCTTCATTATTTGTCGCCTCCTTCAACTACAACACCCATGCTGCGGGCAGTGCCAGCAATCATGCTCATTGCCGCTTCAATGCTGGCAGCATTCAAGTCAGGCATTTTTGTCTCGGCGATCTTACGAAGACTTTCCTGAGAAAGAGTTGCGACTTTCTTCTTATTCGGCTCACCAGAAGCTGTTTCCAGTCCGCATTCTTTTTTAATAAGAACTGCGGCAGGAGGAGTCTTTGTGATGAATGTGAAAGAACGGTCCGCATAGACAGTAATGACTACAGGGATAATAGTTCCCATGTTTGCTCTGGTTCTGTCATTGAACTGTTTTGTGAACTCAACGATGTTCACACCGTGCTGACCAAGAGCAGGTCCTACAGGAGGAGCAGGAGTTGCCTGTCCGCCGGGGATCTGAAGCTTGATTAAGCCAGTAACTTTTTTTGCCATTAAATAAATCCTCCATTAGTGGTTGAATCGAACACATTACAAGATTTGTGTTCTCCCACGAGGGTAAATACCCTCTTTACAAGCAATCAATGCTTATAAACGAATTGATTAAAGCGGGGACGCTTCCGTAAGATCCATTTCAGCAGTAGTTTCTCTGCCAAACATGGAAATCCGGACTTTGACACGCTGTCTTTCCCCATCGATGGATTCGACTGTTCCGACAAAGCCTTCAAACTCACCCGATGTGATGCGGATCGCATCACCTACGCCATAGTTAAGACGGATCTCAGAGTTCTCCACCCCGAGTGCATCCACCTCAGCCTGAGTCAGAGGAGTTGGCTTTGTGGTTGTACCAACAAAACCAGTTACACCATTTGCATTACGAACGATGTACCAGGACTCATCAGTCATTACCATTTTCACCAGCACATAGCCAGGGAACAGTTTTCTCTCATATTCACGCCGTTTATTGTCACGAATTTCGACGACATGCTCTGTCGGAATTTTGACCTCCAGGATATAATCCTGCAAACGACGGTTTTCGACCAATTTTTCAAGATTGGCCGCCACCTTATTCTCGTATCCAGAATAAGTGTGAACTACATACCACTTTGCGTTATCAGCCATTTGCAAAAGCCTTTCAATGATCAGAATGAGCTTAGCAACAGGTTACGCAAGAACGCGAGAATATAATCGACGCCCCAGGTCAGGACGGAGAAAACCAATACCATCACTAAAATAACGAGAACGTTATTCCAGACCTGCTTTTTACTCGGCCATACGATTTTCTTGAACTCACCCTTCGCGTCCCTGAAGTACTTCACGATTCTCGCGAAGAATCCGGGATTGTTTGTCTTTTCTGCCATCCTTTACAGCTCCTTACTTTGTTTCACGATGGAGCGTATGCTTACGGCACGACGGACAATACTTGTTGAACTCGATACGATCCGGATTGTTTTTTTTGTTCTTCATTGTGTCGTAATTGCGACGCTTGCACTCCGTGCACGCCAACGTAATCTTGACTCTCATTTATCGGCACCTCCATTAGTTTTCCGCTGAGCGGATCAGCCTCCCTCCAAGCAGCTGCATGCATAAAAAGGCACACAAAAAAAGAACCCGCTTAAAGAGGTACGACTAGTTTATCAAATACAAATAGCAATGTCAATAAAAATCGGGTACATTTTAAAGGGAGTCGCCGAATAATTTTACATTTTATATGTGCCTGTGTTAATATATCTTGAAGCGTAAGATACAGCGCTTCGATGCATTTCAAAAAGACGAGGATTGATTTTATGAAAAAAGTCGGAATTCTTTTCGGTGGAGTATCCAGTGAACATGCAGTATCTTGTCTTTCTGCTGCTTCTATCATACCAAATATTCCCAGCAATAAATATGAATTGTTTTTAGTCGGCATCACCTCCGACGGAAGATGGCTCCATTTTGATGGAGATATGGACGTCCTTGGTAAAGACATGTGGGAACAGGATCCTTCCTGCATTCCCTGCGTTCTCTCTCCAGACCGGGCAACTCATGGCTTTCTCCTTATGAATGAGGATGGTTCTTATACTCCTGTCCATGTCGACGTTGTTTTTCCGGTTCTTCATGGAAAAAACGGAGAAGACGGAACCATCCAGGGGCTTCTTCAGCTTGCCGGTATTCCTTTTGTTGGATGCGATCTCCTATCTTCCGGTATATGCATGGATAAAACTGTTGCCAATATGCTTATGGATTATGCCGGCATCAAACGTGCTGATTGGCGTTTTCTTCTTAAGTGCAACCGCGGAGAAGTGGAAGCGTTTGCCGATGAATGCGAAAAAGCATTTGGTTATCCCATGTTCCTTAAACCGGCCAATGCAGGTTCATCTATTGGCGTATCGAAAGTCCGTTCACGCGATGAATTCTTTCCGGCAGTTGATGAAGCGTTCCGTCATGACAGCAAAGTGATTGCAGAACGTGAGATTGTGGGCCAGGAAGTTGAATGTGCCGTACTGGGCAACGAATCCCCAATTGCTTCTATTGTAGGAGAGATTGCTTCTGGCGCCGATTTCTATGACTATGATGACAAGTATATTAATGATGTAAGTGAGCTCTATATTCCTGCAAGAATATCAGAGGAAAAGTCGGATGAGATTCGCAAACTTGCGGTTAAGGCATATCGCCTGATGGGCTGTACCGGTCTTTCAAGAGTAGATTTTCTACTCGAAAAGTCTACGGGTATACCATATCTTAATGAACTGAATACTCTGCCCGGGTTCACTTCGATCAGTATGTATCCAAAACTGTTCGATGCTTACGGCATCGTCTACCCCGATCTGCTTTCCAGACTCATTGAATATGCTTTCGAGCGAACTGAGGAGATCTAATTTTGGATAACCGTCCCATTGGAATTTTTGATTCTGGCCTTGGCGGTTTGACCGCTTTAAGCGCTATGCAGCAGATTCTTCCGAATGAAGATATCATTTTCTTCGGAGATACTGCAAATATTCCCTATGGGACTAAAGATTATGAGACTATCAATTATCTGGCAGAAGCTGATATCAAGTTCCTTCTGGCTAAAAATGTTAAACTAATTATTGCTGCGTGCGGTACAGTTTCCTCCAATCTATCATCAAAGACCCTTAACAGTATCCTTGTTCCATTTTTTACAATCATCGAACCAGCCGTTAATGCTGCTATCATGGCAAACAGGAATGGTAAAATCGGTGTTCTGGGAACTTCAGCTACTATTCGCAGCAATGCATTCATCAATGCAATTCATGAAAAGGCTCCAACAACCACTGTCGTCCAACAGGAGTGCCCATTATTTGTTCGTCTTGTCGAAGCCGGTTTGACCTCACCGAATGTCATACTAACCAGAATGATCACAGAAGACTATCTATCAAATATTCGGGATACCGGTTGTGACGTTATCATCCTTGGCTGTACTCATTTCCCCCATCTTTGTGATGTTATTCGGGACGTTGTCGGTCCTGATCCTGTACTAATTGATACAGGTCGCGAAGCCGCCTCTGTTGCTGCGTCCTACTTGATTCAGCATGACCTGCTTTCCATATCAGATAAAGGCCGAACGTCCTTTTTTGTAAGCGGCGACACTTATCACTTCTCGGTGCTCGCATCCAAATTCCTCAATACAGATCTATCCGGTATTGTAAACTCTTCAGTGATTTTTTAGTAATTCAAAGGCATATCACCATAAATGGATAATAATTATTTGATAACTATTGATACGATTCAACAGACAGAAGAAGGAAATGACAGTTTTTCCCTCTCAACTCTCGGTGACTATTCTTTTTCTGATAACAGAGCTGTTATTCAATATGAGGACAGCGGAGCTACCGGATTTGATGGATGCTTAACGACATTGGATATCCGCGATAATGCTATAACGATGAACCGGACAGGTCCCATCAATTCAAATCTGATTCTTGAACCCGGGAAAAAGCATACTTGCCATTATATGACCCCATATGGCGATCTACCTCTCGGTGTTTATGCAGAAGAGATCAGTCACGATCTTAACCAATCGGGCGGGACGGTTGATCTGCGATATTCTCTCGATTTAAACGCTAATTTCTTTGCCCTTAATCACTTAAAGATCACCGTAAAGAAAAAGAAGAACCCAAAAGATGTATGATCCTCTGGCAGAAATCAGAATCAGGATAAAAAGCATTATATCCGACTCCATTATCCGGGTCGCCGAACAGAACGATATTTCTGTTTCAGCGGTTCCGGATTTTTCTGTAACTGAAGCAAAAGATCCGATATGGGGAGATTATTCGTCTAACGCTGCCTTTTGCCTTTCGGACCTGTTAAAGATCGAACCTCGTAAACTCTCCAAATTATTGACTGAAAATGTTGATCTTAATTCAACACCATTCAGTGAGGTTATATTTAGTGACCCTGGATTCATTAACTTTCGTCTAAGCGATTCATTCCTGATCGACTCAATGCACATGAGCGAATCAGTTCCGTTTTCTTACGGCACAAATGACTATCCAGTCATTATCTGGGGAAATACAACTGATTTGCAGGATTCATTCTCCCCTTCCCAGTTCAGAGCAAGAGCAGTTTTTGAATCTTTAGTCAGCATATTCATCAAATGCGGATATCAGGTTTCTGTTAACAATAAGCAACAGGAATTATTTGATTCCCTCAGCAGACAAATCGCTGTTTTCAGCGAATCCGATTGGGATCTGGATCCTTCCCTTTCCAGATTCGGCAGAAACGTTGAAAAGATTACAGTCCAAACTTATAAAACAGCTAACGAAAATCTAGATTATGACAATGACCTGGCGTTTTTACTGGCACTTGTCCGTCCAGGGCTTCCAGCAAAAATCCCAGAAGGACTACATAAGAGAACATCAAAAGACAATCCAGTATATTTTATGAGATATATCTACAGTTGGATTCTAAGTCATTTGAGAGGTCTTGATAAAAATATTTCATTATCTAACCGCGTATCAGATGCCAGACTTTCGCCTGAAGAACGAGCCTTGCTTGTTCAATGTCTTAAGTTTTCAAGTACATTAAAATTGTCATCTGCCCGGTGCGATCCGTCTATTGCAGCAAGATATCTTGTTGAAACAGCAAAAAAATACGATTTGTTCTATAAGAACTGCAGACTCCTCTCAAACGATATGAATACGACCATTCTCAGGATAGAACTTGCAAATCAGGTGAGATTCATCCTTGAAGAAGGAATGGACATGTTCCACCTGGATCATCCGGAATGGTTATAAAGCATATTTACGTAAAAAGCGTTCCAGAAAAATCTGGAACGCTTTTTAATCTTTTACAGAATCCTGATTACTGAATTGGACCAAAATCATGATTCTCGATATAATCCAACAGTTCTTGAATACCCTGCCCTGTATAACTGCTAATCACAAATACAGGATTTGCTCCTGCATAATTCAATGCATCAGTCAATAGTTCAATCCTACGTTCTGTGTGAGGAAGATCAGCTTTTGTAATTACACCGATAGTGGAACGATTGAACATGGTCGTTATCCTTGGAGAGAAGGAAAACAAATCATTGTCAATAGCATGAAAAAAAAGTACCGCTTCTGCATCAGCACCAGTCATCATGAGAGCGCGCAAAAACATCCTGTGCTCAATATATTCGCCGGGCGTATCGATTGCCGTACGATTAACTATTTCAATAGTCTGAGTTTTTCGATACTGTAATTCCTGGCCAAAAATCTTCTGGCAAAACGTAGTCTTTCCGCAGCCCGGTTTTCCGATCAGCATAATACGCTTCATTAAGTTTTTGTTACCTCAGTCGGCGTAAATCCAAGGATTCTATGAAGCGTATCGTTGACATTGTGTAATGCATCTTCCACGCCAGCTACATCTCCACAAAGAATCAGTGACCCGCTAAAACGGTCGACAAAAACAATATCTACCGGAGCTGTCTTCGTCGCGATGTCAGCGCCGATGATTGCAGCCTCACTTGGTGTAATCGTCATGATGCCTAGGGCACCACGTTTTTCAGAAATTACACCCATTTTCCGGTAAATATCTTCTACAGGGTTAGCAATCAGATGAGCCATTGTTACCTGTTTCCCGGGTACAGACTCCTGAATAATCCGCTGTTTTTCTAATTCAAATTCCTGTGCCATAACGTCCACCATCTCTTTGTTTTATTATAATCTTAACCGTATATTCTAGCAACATTGAGGTTGTCACAGAGTGAGAATCAAGAATGATTATGCTATAATTGTTTTATATTTTAAGAAAAAAAGGAGCCAAACATGCGCATTTGTGAAAAATGTGGACATGAGTATGACGAGCATCTGCTTTCATGTCCTCACTGCGGTGCAATACCGGATCCAGCTGCACTTGAAGATGCAACAGCGCTGTTCGATACGATTTTATCAGATGATTTGATCCCTGAGTTTTCTCCTTTCACTGAAGAAACTGAACAAACAAATAATAATGATGACGAATATACGACGGAAGAGTATAATTCCGCTTCTGACAGTTCTTCATTGAATCCTGATACTGACCAATCGGAAGATATTGATTCGACAGCTGAACCGATAGGTATTTCTGAAGAAATAACAATTCCAGATTTGATTCCTGCTTCAGGTGATACAAAGGAGTTTGATCCTGTCGAACTGCCCGTCATTCCCTCGAACCCCTCATCACAGGGAACACCCGAATCTCATGAGGACCCTGAGCGTGAAAGATTGGTCCGCGAAATGTATGAAGGTGCAAACGAAGAGGAAAATAAACAGTCTCTGGGCAATCGATTATCTTTCTTCTTTGACGATGTTAAAGACTCTCTGCTTTCATTGTTCCCTTCAAAGAAAACAGAAAATAAAAAAATAAGCTCGGATGACATATCCATTCAGGAGAATAACATCAAATCTGAAGAGCCAATCGATGATACCGATTCTGATTCAGATCATACCATATTGCCTTCAGATACTGATTCTGCTTCTCAGGAAATTGAAGATCCAGCTGTACAATGTGTTTCAGATGAGATTACAGTTCCGGATGAAAGTGAATCATTGACTGATAACAACACTCCTGAAGTAGAATCCTGCATAGAAGAAATAGATGATTCAGATGAGCGTTCTGAGCCTGATAAATATGTACCGTATTCCGATGAGAGCATCGAATCTTCAGACTATTTGGTCAATGACGATCTCTCCACCATCGATGAGACATCCTCTTCCGAATCAGTTAATAAAGTAATTTCGACTGATGGACTACCGACTGAGTCAGAAATTGTAGAACATGACTTTAGTGAAGCAGGTCATGATGATCCTGATGTTTCCTGTTCACTTTCTTTGGAAGAATGTCCTGCAGAGTCCAAATCGGATAGTAAAGCTGATCAAGAAAATAATAATGCTTATGAAGATGAGTCCGATGATGGAACAGAATTAACTGTTTCAACTGAAGTACGGGAAATGGATTCCGCTGCAGAATTAACACAAGATGATTCGGATTCTGTCATGGATGACAATAGCATGAATGGCACTTTGTCATTAACTTCTTCAGAAAACGAAGCGTATATGCCTCAAGATCTTTCTCCAGAGTCCCCTCCCATTTTCTCAGAAGAATTTTCGAACAATGAATTGACATCGGAAACGGTCACTACAGACAGCGATCCCGATTTTCAGTCTATATCGGATTATTCAGAGAATACGGAAGATTCAATGCCAAGGATCCCTGAGCTGATAGACTATGATCACGGACAGTCAGCAGCATTACCAGATGAAGACAGTCCTTCAGAAACTATGGATGATTCTCCTTCAAACGCTGATGCCAATCATGAGCCAAACACTCTTTTCGTTAAGGGAAATGAAACCAAAGATAAATTGCTCAAAGCCAAAGGTTTGAATAAGGGTTTTGTTATCGCCATAGCATTCCTATTAATCGGTGCACTAAGTTATGGTATTTTTGGATACTATATCCCCAAATTACGTGCTGAAGCACAGGAGATCGCCGATAAAGAAGCTGCTGCCCAGGACCTTCTCTGTGGAAGTTGGATGAGTGATGTTTTCATTTATGCCGATGAAACTCATCCCTCTCGAGAAGTACTATCTCTCGGAAAAGATTACTCGTACAAATGCGAGATCTGGACTTCTTCCAGTGACAGAGAAGCTTTTGACCCTGAAATCTGGTCGGTTACAGATACCAATTCAGGAACTTATGTCCTGGAGCTTGATTCTGCTTCTATTCGCGTCTCTTATACAGGGCAAGACGGAAAAGAACATATTTATCGCCGGTTTGTCCGTGAAGTCAGTTCCAATAAACTCGTTCTTCGAGAGTACTATAATGAAAATCTTACTGAGTATTTCGACGTTGTATTCGAGAGGTACACACCATGACAAAATACGGTAATTCAGAACAACTAAATGAGATGATTTATGAAGCCAAACGGGTTGTATTCTTTGGCGGAGCAGGAGTCAGTGTACCTTCGGGTATACCTGATTTCAGAAGCGACAACGGGATCTATAAACAGAAATACGCATATCCCGCAGAAGTTATGTTGTCCCATGAATTTTTCTTCCATCGTACAGAAGAATTTTATGATTTCTATCGGAATGTAATGCTTTATCCGGATGCGAAGCCCAACGCTGCTCATCATAAACTTGCTGAGCTTGAAAGAGCCGGAAAACTAACAGCAGTCATAACTCAGAATATTGATGGTCTTCATCAGGCAGCAGGGAGCAAAGTAGTTCATGAATTACACGGTAGTGTTCTCAGGAATTACTGCATACATTGTGACAAGTTCTTTCCTCTAGATACGATTATTAACAGTACCGGAATTCCCCATTGCGATTCATGCGGCGACATCATTAAACCAGACGTCGTTCTATACGGTGAAGGTCTTGATCAGAAGGTAATCTCTGAATCTGTACATTCAATTGAGCGTTGCGACCTCCTCATCGTCGGAGGCACTTCCCTTTCTGTATGGCCGGCTGCAGGTTTGATCCAGTACATGAAGCCGACTGCCAAATTGGCTATCGTGAATCTCTCCTCTACAGACGCTGATCGCACAGCAGATCTTGTTGTAAATGACAGTATTGACGAGGTATTTTCCAGAATATCTTTAGACTAGTTCCACATGAAAAACAGAGCCGGGAATTCCCGGCTCTGTTTTATTGAAATATTTAAAGATATTTATCATATTTTTTGCGAAGTAAAGCTTTAGTATGCTCATCACAAAACGCAGCATCCACTGCATAAAGATTCATCTGAATCAATTCTCTGTCTGTAAATCCAAGACTGTTTTTCAGATGATCATACTCATCTTCAACAGTAACACGTGCTATCACCGGATTATCTGTACTGACTGTGACATGGAGTCCCATATCAAACAGTTTCTTGATTGGATGTTCTTCATATGATGGCTGAGTAAGACATTGGATGTTACTGGTAGGACAAATCTCCAGTGTGACTCCAAGTTCAATTGCCTCTTTAATCAAATCAGGATCGTCAATGATATGATGACCATGACCAATCCTTCGCGAACCGAACAATTCAATTGCAGTCCGTATCTCTACCGGCTCCTGGCTGTCTCCCGCATGACATGTCAGTGGGCAATGGCCGGCATTAGCAATCTCAAACAGATCAGCAAAATCCGTCAGATGACACATTCCTTCTGCACCCGCAAGATCCATTGCGGAAACGAGACCTCGATTATAATACTCAACGGCCAGTCTTGCAGTCTCAAGATTGGCATCATGATTCATATCTGCAGTTCCGAAGCTCATGCAGCAAACAATGAGTCCAATTACAATTTCATGATGATCCAGAAGAGCTCTGTCGATTCCCGCACGTACTGCTTCAATAGCTTCAGCCTGTGTCATTCCTTTTCGGGTATGAAGCTGAGGAGCAAACCGTATATCGGCATAAATATGCCCCTCATCGGCAAGTCTGCAAGTCAGCTCATAAGCAGCACGCTCCAATGCTGGAGCATCCTGAAGAATAGACGTAGGAAGTTCGAAGCGCTCCAGATAGGTATTGACACTAATACAATCAGGACCATAAACAACATACGGAGTCAGTTCATCGACAGAAGAAGCATTACCGGGTAAAGGAATATTACGTTCTTTTGCCATTTCGAATAAAGTCTCGGGCAAAATTGCGCCATCAAGATGGCAATGTAATTGAGTCTTGGGAAAAGGGTAACGTTGCATAAGATCAAACCTCCTGTAATTAGAGAAAGCGCTGCTGAGTAGCGGCGCTTTCATAACATATTTATTCTGTCGCAGAATCCACTTCGGATTCAGAAGAACTCCCTACTACATCAGCAGCAGGAGTCACTGTCGGAAGATCGAAATCGGAATACGCTATATTTTCATAACCGGCAGAAAGCTTAATAACGGCATTCTCCATCTTTTCTTCATATATCGCATCTACCGCAAGTCCAATCAGACGTCTTCTGGTCTCAGAAAAATCAGGTTCAACTCGCTTGATGATATGGAATCCGTAATCCGAAGTAACGATGCCGCTGACATCACCAACCTGGAGCTGAGAGGTAGCATCATAGAACTCCGGAACCATCTCGCCGTCCATAAAAGTATAACCGTTCGGGTAATCAGCCATTCCGGGATCTTCAGAATTCTCATTCATGATTTGGTCGAAATCTCCACCGTCTCTGATCATTTCAAGCAGTTCATTCGCTCTTGCTAAAGCGGCATCATTCGCAGCCGGATCATCCTGTCCCAAAATCAGGATATGCTTTGCACCAAGTATGCCATTTTCTTCTCCCATGCGTACGACGTCAGCATCATCAGGAGCATATCTGCTGGAATCACCATAAACGCCGTCAGAAAACTTCGCAATCACTTTATCCGCAATGAGCATCTTACGGTATAGTTCGGGAGTAAGGTGATTAGTTTTCAAAGCTTCAAGAAAAGCTTCTTCCGATTCAAATGTTGCCTTTACGCCTTCGATCTGCTCATCGATCTCTTTGACTTCATCTTCTGTCAGATCATAGCCTTCTTCAACTGCCCAGTTATATGCGACATAATGCTGTTTCAGCGCATCATTAACGGTATCCAAGACATACCCGAAATTAGTCTGATCCTGGAAATACTCATAACCATAGTAAGTAGCATAACTATCAACAAGATAACCAACATAATAAGAGTATTCGTCCGCTTCAATCTTAGTCCCATCAACAGTCATAACCGGTTTATTGGTCAGAATGGGACTCTTGGGATTAAGAAGAGGAACGAGCGCAACCGCAAGCAGAATGATTGCAAGTGCAGCGGCACCGATCTTTATCCACATTTTAGTAGCGGGGCTGACATATTTTGTTTTCTTTGACTGGACTGCTTTAGCTACTTTTTCCGAATCGTTTCTAACAGATTCGGTTACTTCAGCAACCTCTTCAACATATTTTTCGACATCATTCTCAAAGGTATCAAAAGATTGGTCTGCAGATGTCTCCGCATTCTCGACTTCACCGTCAAAGCGTTCCTTCAATTCATCAACCGAATCATTCGGAAGAGCCTTTGATTCATCATCAGTGAAACCTATAATTTCATTATTTTCAGTCATGTTTTATCCTCTCAACGCAAATTGTTTCTAATCTTTTTTAGCATCAATGTTTCCGGCATAATACTCATCCCAGGGAATATTGTTGATCACAGTGGCAGGATAGTAATGCTGAAGAACCTGATCATAAGTCCATCCCTCCTGTGAGACGTAGTATTTTGCTCCTACAATACTCATACCCAGACCGTAGCCAGTCCCATATATTGTAAAACGGAAGTTCCGATTATTCAATGATACCGTTACATTCGCAGAAGGCAGAGCAAGAACATCTACAAAGAATTTATAGCCGTCCTCCTCGACCTGACCATCAATTGAAACACGAGTAACAGTGCCAATAGAAGTTGTGTTAAGGATCTGAATCCAGTTAGAAGGATCATCTGAAAGAGAAATGCCGTATAATGCCTCTACTCTGGAGCGGAAAAGGTCTGTACTAAAGTCGGTTTCTTTATAGTAGCCACTGTTCCAGTCTTTACGGTCATATTCACTTTCAACTGTAACGAGATATGGGAAAGATCCATCAATCATTTCAGAGGCATCATTCGTTTTACCGTTAGAACAATAAAACACCGGGGTCCAGCAAGGTGAATCTTCAAATACGAGTGTTTCATCCAAAATCTCTCGAACTACATCTCTGACCCTATCTGAGGCAGCGCGACCAGTCACTTCAGGAGAATGATTCCCGTTATTAAACTCATATTTCAGTCCGGAGGAAACAGCGACAGCTATTGCTTTAATTGTTTCGGCATTGGTTATATCAGGCGCCTCATTCGTAACGATTCTGCTGACTATTTCCAACGGTGTATCGACTAGCTCCTCGCCGTTCATTGTTACTCTGATCTTTGGGTCTATATGATGATCAGCCTCACTTAACGCCTGACCAACTTTTCCTCCCTGGCGGTACCAGTCGAGCCAACGGTCAGACTCGGCAGGGATATTCACTCCGCATTCGATTCCGTTCTTTTTATACCATGCATTGGGATAAAGAACAGAACCGTTTATGGAAAGTGTAGTCGGACGGAGCGCATCTCGTTCGTACACTTTCTTTGCTACGACAACAAGCCGGCAACCAGTCCACATTTCGTCCATGGGACATACAAGGGTTAGGAACTGATCATTCAGGTTCAGCGGCAAATCGGTAGAATAGATCGACCTCATCTTTGTACTGATAACGAATTGCTGAAAAGCAACCTCGTCACGGAAAAATGGCGTCAATAAATATCCGTCAATTCCCTCAGCAGAATCAAGAAATAAAACACTGAAGACCTCAAAAGTACCGGTATTTTGTTCAGTCGTAAGATAAAAATATCTATGTTTTGACGCATAATCCTGCTGAAGATAAGAAGGCAGAGATGAAAAAAGAATCCCGTTCCCCTCTTTTGAAGCCTGAATCACGATATTATCAGCAATTCCGTTCAAAGGGGTTCCAAAAGGTGCTCGCGCACAACCATATACATTATTACGCTTCAAATAATCATGATCATCGTAATAATAACGTTCATGCTCGGTGACAAATACCGTAGAGATATCCTGATCGACATCGGAAACCCAACCGATAGTATCTTCATTTCCCTCTCTAAGCGCCAACAAAGCACCTTCAGGATCCTCTTCTGCACGGGATACATATTCTTCCTTTAATGACGTATAAACTCCTCTGTCAGCTGCAGCATTAGCAGTATTAGCACCGTATATACTGCTGCCAATCAGGGCAGACAGCGAAAGGACAATGGCAACTGTCTTTTTTGCAAAGATACCTGCTTTAGTTTTTGGACTGGATTTCCGTTTCAAATCAGCGATCTGAAATCGATTGAATTCCTCGCCGTCCTTTACAGGAAGATCGTTAATAAATCTGCGAAGCATATCAAATGCATTAACGCAAGACAGAACACGAATATTATCACGAGAACGTTTATCACCGAATCGGAACTCACGCACAATCGCTTTCTTCTTATCACAGACCGCGATATAAACCAGGCCAACTTCCTTATCGAGGTAATTTCCTACACCAGGGCCGGCTATACCGGTAATACCAACACCATAATCCGCTTTTCCTTTCGCCCGGACGCCCCTAGCCATCTCAACAGCTACGACAGAACTGACAGCTGAATAAGAATCCAATAAAGACTGCTCAACATCAAGATATGTATGTTTAGTCCAGTCTGCATAGGATGCTACACCGAATTCAAAACACGCAGAGGAACCCGGAACAGCAGTAATCTGCTGAGCCATCATACCACCGGTACAGCTTTCAGCAACGGAAACCGTCTTGCCCTTATCGATTAATTCTGCAACAACGGATTCAGAAAGAGATATTTTATCTTTCGCGTAAATATGATCGCCAAGAACCGCTGTAAAGGCATTCACCTTTTCATCCAAAAAGGCCTTGGTCTCATCTTCCGAACTGCCGATTGCAGTAATATGGATCTCTATTTGGCCATCTGCCGCATATAAAGCGCTGTGGGGATTATCTCCATAAAGCAATTCCTTAGTCATTGATTCGAGAGAGGATTCTGATATTCCTGTCACCATAAGGCTGCATGACAGAATATGATTGTCATTCATCTCTTTTAATATGGGAGAAGCGGCGTCAAGAAATAAGGGACGTAATTCAGACGGTGGTCCCGGTAAAAGAACAACAGCCTGTTTTCCTTTTTGAAGAATTAATCCTGGCGCTGTTCCATTTGAATTGTGAAGGACCTTACAACCTTCGGGTACCATTGCCTGTTTCCTGTTATTATCTGACATCACAATTCCGCGACTTAAGAAAAATGCTTCGATCTCTTCGAGGACAGTTTCGTCAAGAACTAACTGCCGACCGAATGCTTCAGCAACCGTTTCCTTTGTAAGATCATCTTCTGTCGGTCCGAGTCCACCGCAAAATACAATGACATTGCTTCTGGAAGCAGCCAATCTTAAGGCAACAGTAATCGCATCTTTTTCATCGCTAACAACCTGCTGATATTTAACTAGAAATCCGATTTTCTCCAGTTCCTTAGATAAAAAAGCAGCATTCGTATTTATGACTCGTCCAGAAAGGACTTCATCTCCAACCGCAATGATTTCTGCTATCAATTTATCTGTGTTCATCAATCGACCTCATCATCATATCGGAACATTTTAAATGAAGCGTTATGAAATGCTTCCAGTTCCAATTCATTTAATCCTGATATCTTGGATTCAGCTTCTTCCACATATTCTATTTCCGGTCTGGTCCGGGGATGTTTGGGAGTAAAAATCGTACAGCAGTCTTCAAAAGGTTCGATTGAGATATCAAAAGTATCGATCCTCCTGGCAAGTTCTGTAATATCGATCTTATCGCTTCCGATCAATGGACGAAAAACAGGAAGATCCGCCACATGATCCGTGCACTGGATCGCTTTCAAAGTCTGGCTGGCAACCTGTCCGAGACTTTCTCCGGTCACCACAGCCCCGCACTCTTCTTTTTTTGCGATCATAAGAGCAATACGCAGCATTGATCGACGCATAAGCACTGTGAACAAATCGGATGGCGCATTGTCTCTGATTTTGATCTGGCATTCGGTAAAAGGAACTTCATACAGCGGGAATCTGTTACTCCATCTTGCTACCTTTCCTGCCAGCCGTTCAACTTTATATCTGGCTCCTTCTCCGGTATAGGGAGGAGACATAAAATGAACTCCAACTATCTCACATCCTCTTCGCGCCATCATCCATGCAGCGACAGGACTGTCGATTCCACCGGAGAGCATACATGCCACCCTGCCACCAGTACCAATCGGGATACCACCTGCTCCCCTAACCTGAGTGGAATGAACGGCCGCCACATTATCTCTCACTTCACAAACAACTTCTACCTCGGGATGTTCCACATCTACCTTAAGATGAGGATAATGATCCAAAATAAAAGCTCCAACCTCGGCAGATAGTTCCATGGAAGTCATTGGGAACTGTTTATCAGATCTTTTTGACCTGACTTTAAAAGTGGATGCCATCTCAAGAACGGGTCCAAGATAATCAACAGCTGTATTGGAAATTGCAGATAGTGATTTTTCGCAAAGAACTGCTTTTCCTACAGCTGAAAGTCCAAATACTCTGCGGACTTCATCAAAAGCAGAATCCACATCACAGGAATCGTCCTGAGGCTCAATATAAACCGTAGACTGAGCAGCATAGACTCTAAAATGTCCGAAACGAGCAACTCTTTTTCTAAGTGTTTTGAGCATAACTGCTTCAAAAGAGTTTTTATTCAACCCTTTCAAAGCTAGTTCGCCATATTTTCCGAGGATAATCTCCAAGATCAACCTCTCCTTTCAAGTGTATTAACTGCTTCTCGAACTGTATGCGCAGTATAATCGATATCATCGGATGAAATATCATTATCGAAACTGAAACGGATAGCTCCATCGATTCGATCATAATCAAGTCCCATAGCAGTAAGAGTATGACTGCGTTCTCCGTGACTGCATGCAGAACCGGATGAAACAAGAATCCCCTTCTCTTCCAGGAAATGAAGAACAGTCTCGCTGCGCAGGCCACACAATGAAACATTCAGAATAAACGGGGTGCTTGATTCAGGCGAATTGCATACGATTCCATTAAAATCGCGAATACCCTCCCAAAGTCTTTCCTTGAGATTCTGAACCGTCTTTGCACTATACGGATGCGTCCGCATCAGTTCAACCGCTTTTGCAAATCCAGCAATATATGGTACATTTTCTGTTCCGGATCGCAGTCCTTTCTCCTGACCGCCGCCATACTGAACAGTATCGATATAAAATCCCTTTCGGATATAGAGCGCGCCTATACCTTTAGGCCCATGTATCTTATGTCCGGAAACAGACAAGGTATCAATCGATCCATTCAGTAGCGTCGAATGCTTCATAAAACTCTGGACAGCATCACAATGAAATGCAGTCCGCCGATTGATTTCTTTGACGCGCTTAGCAAGTGAAGAAACATCAATCACAGTACCAACTTCATTGTTTACCCGCATACAGCAGACAAGAACTGTTTTCGCATCTACTGAATGGATGATCTTGTCTGTGTCGAGAGTACCGTCTTTCTCGGGATTAACAATAATAATCTCAAATCCCTCTTGGGCAAGACTCGAAACAGTGTTCTGAACCGAAGGGTGCTCAAACCCTGAAACTATGACTTTATTTCCCCATTTTTTTCTTGCTCTTGCAGATCCAAAAATCGCAAGATTATTGCTTTCGGTACCGCATGATGTGAAATAGACTTCAGTCGGATCACAGCCCAGGCCTTTGGAGACAACCATTCTGGACCGATCTATTACTTTACGCGATTCCAGTCCAAGCCCATATAGAGAACTCGGGTTCCCAAAATGAGATTCAAGCTGAAATGCAATTTCAGCAGTCACCTCAGGACGAACTGAAGTTGTAGCTGCATTATCCAGATAGATCATCCACATAAATCCCCATTTTACATATTGACAGTAGTACTATTATAGACGCGGAATTAATGAAAATCAAACAAGCAGATTTGTGGAAAAAACAGAACTCCCTGACAATCATTCGTCAGGGAGTTCTTATAAACAGCACGAGAATATTACAGATTTGAACGGTAACTCTTTACGACAGACATGAATTCTTTGACTCTGGAAACGTCTGTGAGATTTTCGAACTTACCATCTTTTTTGAATGTAGTAGCAACAACTGCACCATCAGCAATATCAAGCAGCATTTCAATAGTTTCAGCTCGGCAGCCTGTATTAGCAAAAACAGGCGTGTCCCCAGCAGCATTCTTAGCCCTTCTAAGAGTCTCAGGATTTGTGGCAGTACCAGCGGTAGCACCAGAGACGCAAAGCGCATCAGGTCTGCAATTAAATACTGTTGTCTTAGCAATAGACTCTATCTCTCGATTAGATAGATAGGCGGCAGCTTCAGGGACAATATTAAATAGAAGTTTTACATTTTCAGCTCCAATCTCATATTGATGACGAACGACTTTCCCGCAGTCCGTATTCCAAAGCCCGAAATCGCTTGCATAAACTCCCGTGAATATTTCCCGAACAAATTTAGCGTCTGTCGCAACAGCAAGATCGAGAGAGGCAATTGGATCCCAAAGACAGTTTACTCCATAAGGAACGCTGATCTCATCCTGCAATTCCCCTATTATTCTTGCCATCGAGGCAACTGTCTCCGTACGGACAGTCGTCAAGTAAGGAAGGCTGAATTCATTGGAGAACATTATGGCATCAACACCACCATCCTGAAGCGCATACAATTCATGACGAGCAATATCAAGCACATGTTTCATGCCCTTCCCTTTATCATAATAAGGATCGCCGGGCATCGGCTGAAGATGACACATTGCGATAATCGGTTTTTCAGTCCCGATTATATCTTTCATCCAACTCATATCATAACTCCTTTCATTTAACCCTCTTTGCAAGAACTCTACATTCATCCGGAGTAACATAAGCGGTTTTCTGATCCGTATACGTGACCATGCCAGTCTTCCCGCCTGGGATTTTTCTAACACGTCTTGCTTCCGTGAAATCAACTGGTACGAGTTGACCAAAAGGCTGGCTTGAATGATATGCAGCTATCTCACAGGCCTCTGTCATACTCACATCATCAGGATCATTTCCCATAGTCCGAAGAATAACATGGGATCCGGCAGCTCCTTTAATATGAAACCATAAATCCCTGCCTGAAGCAACAGAAAGAGACAGACGCTCGTTAGCAGCATTATTCTTTCCGACAAGAACCTCAAATCCTCCAGTAGTTATGTATCTGTAAAACGGCTCAGATTTTCTTTTGCCTTTCTGTTTATATTTGAAACCGCGGAGATAGCCTGACTCTTTTAAATCTTTACGGATCTCTATAAAATCTTCTTCTGTCTTAGCCTGAGTGATATCATAAGCAACTTGACGAAGATACTCTTGTTCATGTTCACCCTCATCAAGCAATCTTTTTAAGACTTCTGCTGCTGTTCTTAATTTCCTGTATTCTTTAAAGTACTTCTGTGCATTTCCATTTGGGCTTCGTGTTACATCTAGAGGAATAGTTACTTTCTCACCAGTATAATAGTTCAATACTGAAACATTTTTTTCTCCCTTATGAAATGCATTCAGATTCGCTGTCAGCAGTTCACCGAACAATCTTTTCTGATCGGCCTTTTCGGTATTCTCCAATTCATCGCGTCTGGCTTCCTGTTTACGTATACTCCGTTCAAGTAATTGACGGACCTGTCTGCTCAGATCCTGAGAACGATTCTTAAGACGTAATTCCCTGTCTTTTGCGGAATAATATCGATCAAACAATTCGCTGGCAGAAGCGAAAACTTCTTTTCTAAGGCCGTTATATTGCAACAAATCCAGATAACTGAACTCGACCATACGTTCACCATCAAAAACAAGGGTCCAACGTCTTTTCTCTGGTGTTTCAATTGGTTCCTTCAATCTGATCAGATTGGATTTCAGCAGCGTTTTCTGGCTTACGGTCGCATTACCTGCAGAAACATCCTCCAAGCCGAGTCCCGCCTCCCTACAAAGAAGCGGAGAAAGACCGGAGACCTTCTGTAGAACAGCGTCAGGAATGAGTTTTGGGGAAGATATTATTTCGTCCGCCAGATCATCAATATTGTCCAGGAGAAAATTCTTTTTTTCCGGTATGGGAGGGGAAATAAACTCAAGTCCAGGAAGCAATTGACGTTTCTCAGACTGAGTTTCGTCAATCCGCTTCAGCGCATCTACGATAATCCCGTCTCTGTCAACAAGAACGAGGTTGCTATAACGTCCCATCATTTCGACAGAAAGGAGCAATGAGACGCGCTCTCCCATCTCATTAACAGAATCAAAGTGAATGAGAAGAACCCTGTCACCCGGTATCGTATCAACCCCGGTTATTCTTGAATTCAGTAAATATTTCCGAAGCAACATGCAGAATCCCGGAGGCGTTACTGGATAATCAAATTCTTCTGAGGTGAAGTGAACACGTGCACTGCCGGAACGCGCAGAAAGGAGCAACTGTTTCCTGCCGGAAAAACTTCGAATGATAAAAACTGCCTCATCTCTAGAAGGCATGGATATTTTTTCTACTCTACTACCAATAAGAGAATCTTCAAGTTCACGTGCAAGAATATGAATAGCTGATGCGTCAAGAGCCACTTTTTCTATCCTCACTTAATACTGAACGGGTCATGGTTACGAGTTGACAAAATGCACTCTGCTTTGGATCCAAGTCTTGTTTGTACAAGTGCACAAAAAACAGGCATGCCCGGATTTTCCGATCCGAAATGGCCAGCTGAAACTATATTGACTCCAGCAATTATCGAATCGATTCCCTCGTCATGACTAGCCTCACCAGTCAGCAAAGTATCACATCCTAACGATTTGGCTTCTGCAAAATAACTTCCACCGGCACCGCCAATAACCATGATCTTATTAACAGGAATTCCGGCATCTGCAACCGATACAGAGGAAAGAGCCAGTTTTTCTTTAACGAAAGAGGAAAAAGCACTCAGTGGAACAGGACTTCCCGGAACTATACCGATTCTGAACATATGGCCTGACTTTATGATGTCTTCAAGTCCAAGCAATCCACACAAAATATCATTCATTCCGTTTTCAGCAGAATCAAAATTCGTATGGGCTGAAATGATTGATATTCCTTTTCTGATAGCAGTCTCCACTGCACTGCCGTATACAATCCGTTTCAAGGGATGAAAGATCACAGGATGGTGAGTAACAATGATATTGCAACCCAGTTCTTCTGCTTCCTCGATAGCGTCAACAGACGCGTCAAGCGAGAATAAAATACGATCAGTCTTATTGCCGCAGTCAATCAAGAGACCAACGTTATCCCACTCTTCCGCCAAATCTTGAGGCGCGATTTCAAATATGATCCTTTCAAGTTCAGATGGGCTGATCATGAGATTTCCTCCATAAAAGCAATAGCCTCTTTCCTGTTCTCGTTATCCAGATCAGGAACAGATTCTATAATCCGCATCATTCGTCCTATGACCAGATCCTTGTACCCAGCACCCGTCCGCTCCCGACAATCAATTAAACCGAGCCACTTTTCTCTAAGACTGATAGAGCGCTTATTGCCCGAATATGATGCCAAAATCACGGAATAATAATGTCCGTGTTCATAGACTGCTGTTTCGGAAAGGGTATCAAATCCTTCTTGAGAGAGAAATACTCTCAACCGTTCATTTTTTGAGGCCGGAATCAGAATAAGCCTTTTTGTCGGGTCATACAGCCATGCACAGCGATGAATCACTGAGGTGATAACATCAGCGCCAAGGCCGGCAATAACAACATCATCCACACTATTACCAGGAATTCCATCTAACCCATCAGTCAATACGCATTCACTTTTATCAGTCATACCTATTCTGTTTAGAAGGTCCTTAGCCTTTTGAAGAGGAAGCGGGCGGATATCCGTTGCATATACAAATGGCGTCTTCTTACCGCTTAACAGTAGGAAGGCGCTCAGTTTGCCGTGATCACACCCGACATCAGCTACACAGGCACCCTCACGTACCAGTTCTGCTGCAACAGCCAGGCGTTTTGATAAAGTTACAACACTCATTTTGAAGTTTCTGCAAAATAAGCATTCAACTGCTCTACCATCTCAACAGGATCAATACGATGTACCTGACAAGCTTCTTCGATAGATTCATTCTGAGAAGCGGGACAACCAACGCAGAACATCCCCATTGCAAAGAAAACCTCTGCAGCCATTGGATCATGAGCAATAATATCGCCAATAACTGTATTCATGTCGACCTGATACATATTTTCACCTCACATATAAACTAATGTATTCTATCACAGTGTAACATAAAAAATGAAGTGCTGCCGAAGCAGCACTTCGATCGTGCACTAAGAAAAACTTAGCGAGCGTTGCGTCTGGCGAAGCACTCACTGCAATAAACCGGTTTCTCACCATTAGGCTTGAACGGAACTTTGCAGGGTTTGCCGCACTCGTCGCAAACTGCATCGAACATCTCTTTTGTTGCACGTGTTGCCTGCTTACGAGCAGAACGGCACTTCGGGCATCTTTTGGGCTCGTTCTCAAAGCCATGGGAAGCATAGAATTCCTGCTCTCCAGCTGTGAAAACGAACTCTTCGTGGCACTCTTGGCACACAAGGGTCTTGTCTTCGAACATTTTCTAACTCCTCTTATCGGGTGATTCTCTAGCCCCTGGGCGAAAATCGCCACCTTTGTTAATCACAACGCTCTAAATAAGCTACCAGGGCATATTATAAAACGGAAAGCCCGTTTTATTTACTCTTCAGTTTTTTCCGCGCACGCTGCAAAGCATTATTGACTGACTTTACTGACATAGACAGTGCATCACCTATTTCTTCATAAGTAAAACCATCTATCCAAAGATTCAGTACACTACGCTCTGTCTCGGACAAATCTTTTTCAATCGATTCACGGATTCTCCGGTACTCATCCCATCCAATTGCAATCTCTTCCGGTGAATCATTTGAAAACAGTTCCGGATGATCTTCATCTTCAGTTAAAGATACCGCTTCATTCAAAATTCGGTTCTTCTGCCTGCCAGCAATCTTAATGGCATCATTAAACCTGTTGTTGATACATGCAATTGCGTAAGTGGAAAAACTAGAGCCTCTATGCTCATCGTAACTACCGATAGCTGATAAGAGGGCAACATACGCCTCCTGACG
>JAEEGL011203059.1_pt1 | contig 29837 bp, 21 predicted proteins | sample 9134231 | NCBI WGS metagenome assembly JAEEGL01 (sample SAMN16246548, study PRJNA631951) | gut metagenome | biome: gut microbiome; feature: rumen; material: fiber-attached | host: Bos | place: Iran: Karaj | collected 2018-10
TTATGTCAGTCTTCGTCCGCGTGCTGCAAATGCGACCCGCTGACCTTAGTGGACGGCTTGTGCACCGGCCGGTATTTCCGCTGCCCTTTCGCCGCCGGCTTCTTGTCTTTGTATATCTGGTCTTCGCGGACCAGCATCGGATCGAACCAGTAGGATTTGTTCGCTTCACCGCCGTCAAGGTTCACGGTCTCCAATCTCAGGATGTCGACGTTGCTGACGTCGATGTCGAAAGAGTGGGCGGAATCGTTCTTGGTCTTGCCGGTCCAGATCTTTTTGTCGTCGCCGTAGACTTCGTACTGGATGTTGCCCTTCTTGCCGCGCTCCATGCCGATCTTTCCCTTGAAGCGCTTCCAGCCTTTGCCGAGGTGGTAGATGTAGTAGGTGGGGGCCTGGGCGGTCAGGCAGTCGCTGTACACGGCGTCGCGGGCCGCGCCGGATTTGGCCTCCGGCTTGTCAAGGCTTCCGGATTTAGCCTTGTCCCACTTGATGTAGGCGAGGTAAACGTTCGTGACGTCCATGTCGACGTCTTCTATCATGATGGGCTTCGGACGTTCGCCGTGCAAACTCATGAAGAATTCCCATTGGTTGGTCGTGAAGAATTCCTTCCTGACGTCGTGGCCGGAATGGGCGGAGAGGCGGTCAATGAAGAAGTTGATCTTTTCGTTCTGGGAATTGAGGGCAGGATGCGAGATCTGGTGGAAGTCGCGGAAGGCTTTCTTAACGTTGTTCCAGCCGAGCGTTTCCCCCATGTCCCACATCTTCTGCGCGTACTGCCAAGGGCCCATGGGATAGCCGTCGTCGCTTTCTTCCTTGACGGCTTTCGCGAACCAGCGGTGGCCGTTGGGCGTCGGGCCGGACCATTTCAGGTCGTCGACTGTGAGGCCGGGGGCTTCCACGGCGTACATCTGCATCAGGGCGTGAGTGTACTGGTGGGCGGCGGGGGACCAGAGCGCGTTGTTGTAGTTGTGAGCGCCTTCGTGGACGAAAACGCCGGAGACAAGGTTTTCCTTTGCGTGTTTCCAGTTTTCGGAATAGAAGCCCGGCGTCACAAGTATAGGGCAGCCCGACCAGCCGCCGGCCCTGATCGACCAGTGGATGGGAGTCCAGATGGGGAACATTTCCTCGGCTCCCTGGGGAGCCCAACCAGTCAGATCTTTCATGGCGGCGAAAGCCATTTCCGTATTGCGGACCATGGCCTGCACGACGGAAGGCCCGCCAACCCTCGAGATGATGTCCTTGTAAAGGGGCAGAATGACGTATTTGCCGCGGAAGGTGGTAACTTCGCGGTTTTCCTCGAAACTGAGGTTGTCGAAGAAGACTTTGCCTTTGCTCATGCCGCCCTGGTTGTCCTCGATGTCGAGGTCTCCCAAGCGGCAGACGATCTTGACCTCATGCGTGTTGCCGGTCATGACGTCCACTTTGTATTCGCGCCAGCCGGCGTTCGGGTCGGAGCCGACGGCCGGGCCGGTCTCGCTCTTGGCGTTGATGTATCCGCCGATCGTCGCCATGCAGTAATCGCTGTCGCCGCTTACGCCGCTGCACCTGATGAAGCCTTTCAGTACGTAAGGCGTGAAAGGCTTGACTTTGATAACCTGGAACCAGTAGGCGTTGCAAAGATCCTTGGAAGCGATGGAAACGCAGGGCGAGCTGCCCATGCCTTGGTCTTTCTCGTATTTGAACAACGCGCTGCCCGAGGAGCCCCAGAAATCCGGGACGTCGCTGCCGGAATTGAAATCGCCGTTGCGCAAGCCGACCTGGTTGAACTGCGCGACGCGCTCCGGGCTGACTTTGCCTTTCGGGCTGACCATGACGGCCCTGACTTTCGCGGAGTCTTTAAGAACGATGTCGCCGGTGTACAATTGGGAGCCCTCATTGGCCGGGCTTGAGTCGAGCGTGTAGTGGATCGTGGAGCCGTCGGTCGGCATGGCGAAGATGACGCGCGTCGTTCCGATGAAATATTCGTCGCCCGCAATGATCTGCGGCGGCATGGGCGGAAGATCCGCGCGCTCCAAGGGGGCGAGGTTCGTTATGGTCGTGGAATTCCAGTTGTTGCTGGTGGCTTTCAAAAAATAACGGTAAGCCACTTCCGCGGGAGTCGGAACGGCAGATACGGAATTCGCGGCCAAAACGAAAAATAAAGCAGCCAATAAGCTTGAAATCATCATGACTTGATTATATCAAATTTGAAGGCGTGTCTTTTCGTCTGCCGCTCGTTGAAAATTATCCAGCCTTTTGATAGAATGAATCATAAATCAAAATTGAATTTAAACAAAACACCAAAAAATATTTGGAGGCAAAATTATGTTACGAGTTCTTATAGCGGCTCTTGTTATCTCAATGGTCTTAACCGGCTGCGGCAAGAAGGAAGATCCGAATGCCACCGAGATCAACCCTTGGGGTCTCTCTGACGACGGCGCTATCCTTGGCAGCGGAAGCGGCAGCGACTATATGCCCGGCGATATGCCCTTGGGCGGCGGCCTTTCCGGCGTCAACTTCACCGATCCCAGCCAATACCACGATCCGGCCATTGCTGCGGAAGCTGCGGCTACTCTGCGCACGCTGTACTTCAAGTACAACAGCTACGACATCCAGTCCGCTGAGGAAGCTATCATTCAGGGCGCTGCTGCCTTCATGAAGAAGTATCCCAAGCTGGCTCTCAGATGTGAGGGTCACTGCGATGAACGCGGCACCGAAGAGTACAACATGGCTCTCGGTTCTCACCGCGCCGGCGCCGTGAGGGAATACCTCATCAATCTTGGCGTTCCGAGCGAAAGGATCGACCAGATCAGCTACGGCGAAAGTCTGCCGGCGGTCCAGGGACGCACTGAAGAGGCCTACGCTAAGAACCGCCGCGTCGAATTCAAGATCGGCGATATGCGCTAAACTAAAAAATCAAATTTAAATGCCGGGCCCCTAAAAGCCCGGCGCTTTTTTATTTCAGGAAGATTATGTCAATAAAGAGACTCCTCATTTGTGCGGGCTGCGTATGCCTGCTTGCGGGCTGCACGACCCCGGACACCGTTACGCCGGAACAGATCCAGATCGCCAAGCTCAGGACCGAGCTTAACAGAACGACCTCCGACACCAAGGGATTGGTGAACCAGGTCGAGGATCTTAACGCGCGCTGCAAATCCTTGGAAAGCGAGAACGCGAATTTGAGAAGCATGCTGAGCCAGACCCAGAGCTCCGTCAGGGACGTTTCTTCCAGAGTCACCGAGACGCAGCAGGGTCTCGCGCAGCTTTCTAAGACTTCTTCGCGCACCGAAGACATCACGGCTCTGAACAAGGCTTACAACCAGATCGTCGCCCAGATGAAGACGATGAACGAGTCGCAGCTTGAGTCCCAGCGCAAGATCGACAAGAATCTCCAGGTCATCCAGGGCGACGCGAAAACGCTGCAGAGCTACATCAACGAGAACCGCACGAAGCTCGCTTCGCTCGAATCGCGCATTTCCGAAGTGGACTCCCGCGCCAGGGCCGCCGCTCAGCGCGCCGCCAGCGCTCCGCAGCAGCACACCACTTCTTCCGCTCCCGCCCAGAACATCGTGAGGACGGGCAAGCCCAGCTCCGCCAACATCTCCTACGATTCTCTGTATGAGCATGTGGTCGCGGCCGGCGAAAGCATTTGGATGATCGCGAAAGATTACGGCGTCTCTATCACGGACATTTACAACGTCAACCCCGATCTGACTTCCACCTCTCTGAAAGTCGGTCAGAAAATAAGAGTTCCCAAGCGCCTGGACCAGTAACGGAATATTGGATGGCGAACTATCCTTTGATATCAATAGTTCTGCCTCTCTATAACGGGCGCCCTTTCATTGAGGAGACTTTGCGCTCCGTGGAGGCGCAAACATTAAGCGACGCCGAGCTCGTTCTGATCGACGACGGGTCCACGGACGACGGCGCGGCTTTCGCGAAAGAGATCTGCCAAAGCAGTTCCTCGCCGGTTCTGCGTTCCGCCAATTTCATCGGCAAAGAAAACGGCGGCGTCGCCGAAGCGAGGAACGTCGGCATTGCGGAAAGCAAAGGAAAATACATCGCGCTTTTGGACCAGGACGATCTTTGGGAAAACGACCGTCTGGAAAAGATGGCGAAAGCTTTGGAAGAAGGGAAAGCGCGCTGGGGATACTCAGCTTTCTACCGCTTCTACGCCGACGGAAGAAAAATATTGAAAGACGACGGCTCCAATGAAGGAGCGGAAACGCTCGCGAAAATAGTGGAGGGAAAACTTTTCGTGCCGCCCGCCGCTTCGCTGATAGAGAGATCTTTGCTTACTGAGTGCGGCGGCTTCGTTCCCGCCTTCGCCCCCAGCGACGACTGGGATCTCTTTCTGAAGCTTGCGGAAAACGAGAAAGGCGTGTACGTAAAGGAGCCTCTGGTCAAATTCCGCTCGCACAAAACTTCCACCGGCAAGAAGCAGAGGGACAAAATATTCATGGCGCAGGAGGAAGTTCTGCGTCTGCACGAAGGGAAGCTGAAGAGCCTTGTTCCAGACAGCGCGCTCAGTTTCAGGCGTTCCAGGATCTATTTCCACCTCGCCCAAACTTACGCCGAGAAAAAAGACAAACCAAAAGCGAAGCAATATTTCAAAATGGCCTTGAAAGAAAGGCCGTTCCGTGTGAAATGCTGGTCGCGGTATCTTAAATTCCTGCTGGGATTCTGATGAACATAGTTTTGACAAGATTGCAGAATATCGGCGACATGCTGACTTTTATCCCGGCTTTGCGAACGCTGAGGCAGGCTCTGCCTCAGGCGAAGATAACCGTTTTGGCCAAGCACAAGGGCGGGCTGGAAGTTTTGAAGAACTGCCCTTACTGCGACAGGGTAGTCATAGCCCCCAAGAGCGGGGCGATCTTCGACAAATTAAGGATGCGCCGCGAACTATTGGAATTCGGTCCGATCGATTACTTCGTCATTTCCCCGCAGGACCTGGGCAGAGTCCCTTGGGCGCTCTTTTGCAGGGCCAAGCACATAAGCGCCTATCCCTCGTTCGTCAACTACGGCGAGATCAGGAGGGAAAAGATGGTGAGCTTCATCGATCTTCCCTGCATCTATGACCAGAGCCTGACGGAAATCGAAAACTGCCTGAGGCCCGTCCTGAACGTTCTCGACGACCAGGGCGTACCGCTGCCGAAAGACTACAGCCTCGCCCTGGAATTCTCCTGGTACACGGCCGACGATATTGCGGAAGCGAGGAAACTGCTCCGCTCTTACGGCAGGGAAGCGGGCGAGGATTACGTCGTGATGGCTCCCATCAGTAAGCGCTCCGCCAAGAACTGGCCGAGAACGCGCCTAGTTAGGCTTCTGAGGGTCATGCGTGAGGAATGGGGTGTGAAGATATTCCTTTTGGGCGGAACGGCCGAAAAAGAGGTCCTGGATAGTTTGGCAGGGGAAGCGGATGGCGTTTTCTCGCTGGCAGGCAAGACCACGCTCGCCCAAACGGCCGCTGTTATGGCGGAGAGCGTTTTCTTTTTCGGCGTCGATTCCGGCCCGGCTTTCATGGCCACCGCTCTCGGCATTCCAAGCGTCGTGCTCTACGGCCCGGCGGATTTTTACCGCTGGCGCCCGCCCGTCGTCACCAGTCAGCGCCTCAACCTTTTCAAGCCTTTCCCCTGCAGCCCCTGCCGCGAACAGGTCTGCCCGAGGGAGAACGCCTGCCTTGGCGCCATCGGCTATGACGAGGTCTGGCAGGCCTGCAAACGTTTCTACGGCCCGCAAAAAGAAGAAGGAGAGTTGAAGCAATGAAGATCTCCTGGCAGTTTTACAAAGACGGCGAAGGCGTTTTCCAGCCAGGGTTCCTGGATGATCCCGAGACTATTTTGAGTTCCTCCGCCCAGCTACTTAAGAGCAGCGGCTACCATCGCTTCGTCTATCGTCTTGACGACAAGCTCGTGAAGGCTTTCACTTTCTCGAACTTTATCGAGAAGCTGAAGTGGAAAAGGGGATTCTCCGCTCCGCAGAAAGAGTGGAACATTCTGAAGGTGCTCTACAAGGAAGGCATCAGCGTTCCGGAGCCGATCGCCATAGGTTTTGCAGAAGAGAACGGCAAAATAAAAGTCTGGCTCGTTTCACGCTTCATACCCGACTGCGTGACCTACGACGAGATGCGCCCCGACTGGAAAGCCGATGGCGCCAAAGAGCAGGTGGTGAAATTGGCCGAGCTTATTTCCGGCATGCACTCCGCTTTCGTCGTTCACCGCGATCTTCACGCCGGGAATCTTCTCTGGCAGCAGGCGGAGAAGAAGTGGTACCTCACGGATTTCCAGCACGCGAGAAGGGGCTTCTGCACCAGGGTGCAGCTTGAGGAAGATCTGACGCAGCTGCAGCACTGCCTTGGCAAAAAAGTTCCCGTGAGAACGCGCGTGGAATTTCTGAAAGCCTACATCTGGAATTTCGCCGTCATCACCGAAACTACCGAGACGCACAGCCGCCGCGACTACCACAGCGTTTGGCACGAAGTCGCCGAGAATCTGAGAGGCTACGACCTTGCGCAAGCCAGATCCAGAAGCCGCCGCGCTTTCAAGAGCAATCGCGATTTCGCGCCGATAAAAGTTTGGAACGGCGGATCCGGTTTCATGCGCAAAGGCGAGTCCAGGGTTCTCGTAAACGACGTCTGCGCTCTTCTTGATAAGCGCGAATGGCAGAATGAAAAATACATCACGCGCTTTGAACGTAAGGGGAATTACTGCTTCGCCATCTACGATCATCCCCAGGGCAAAGTCGCCATCGAATTTGAGCAGACGGGCTTTTCGTTTATTGAAAAGCTCTTGCCCTTCAAGCGCAAGGACAGGCGCATTTGGCGTACAGCCGCCAGGCTCTCCCTTCTGCACATCCCTTGCGAAAGACCGCTCCTAATTGGGCGCTCAGCGCGTTCCTTGGCCTATGTCTACCTTGTCCGCGGCGTCTTCAATTTCAGGGAAGCTTTCCAGATGGCGCAGAACGATCCCGCCAAAAAGGAACAGCTGCTGATTAAGCTCGCGAAACTCGCGGCCCGCATGCACAACTGCGGGATCGTCCATGGCGGCTTCAGCTGCGAAAACTTGTCAGTTTCGGAAGACGGCGCCGTCTACATCAGGGATTTCAAGAAGACGAGATTCTCAAGCAACTGCTCCTGGTTTGGAAGAGTCGACGATCTGGCAAGGCTTCTCGCTTCCTCCGGCTCCGCGCTCTCGTATTGCGAGCAGAGGCTCTTTTTGAGAACTTACCTTGGCAATCTCGTGGAAGACGTCGACGCCAGACTGCTCATCACCGACGTCGCTTACAAAGCGGTCGTTTTAAGCGAAGAAAATGAAAGATGACGAACTGCTGGAGACTAAGCTAACGGGCGAACCGCCCTGGAAGCTTGTAAAGAGGACGCCTCTCGTAGAGTGCCCCTGGCTCTCCCATTACGCCGATCAAATCATCTGCTCCGACAAAAAGGAGATCGAGTTCCACGCCATCGAATACCCTATGCCTGTCGTAGGCGTTCTCTTGATCGACGACCAAAAGAGGGTGCTTTTGACCAAACAATACCGCTATATGGTGAAAAGCTACGATTGGGAGCTCCCGGCCGGCAACGCCGATCCCAAGGAAGACCTCGAAGCGGCCTGCCGAAGGGAAACCATGGAAGAGACCGGCTACGCGATGAAGGAATGCCGGCTCATAAAGACCTTCTATCCCCAGATCGGCCGCAGCAACCACTGCTTCAACCTTTTCATAGGTACAGGACCTGAAAAGGTCAGCGAAGACTACGACAGGGGAGAGACTTTCGGCTTGAAATGGTTCACCATGGAAGAAGCCAAAGCGCTAGCAAAAAGCGACAACTGCCGCGACGGATTTTGCCTGCTGGCCCTCTCTATGTGGTTCGCAGGGCTGCCTATTTGACTTCCAGAGGCGATTATAGTACCATACTAACACTGCTCATGAAAGACTGAGTAGCAGTTAGATTAGAAGCGCGGGTGGTGGAATTGGTAGACACGCTAGCTTGAGGGGCTAGTGGGATTAAACCCGTGCGAGTTCAAGTCTCGCCTCGCGCACCATTTCTTCAGGATCAATGTGTCCTTTGAAAAACGCATGTTTTTCAAAGGCTTTTTTTTTACACTAAAACAAGGAGAAAAGCATGAAAAAAGAAAAAAAGACCGGCAAAGCCGTCGACATCGCCGCCGCCATCAAAGCGCTGCGCAAAAAGGCAGGCAAGAATCCAACCGTCCCTGAGATCCGGGAGGAGATGAAAAAAAGCGGAAAAAAATGATATGAACCCCAAATCTTGAACAGATTTGGGGGTCACTTCATTTCGGCGGTCTTTTTTTGACAGACAAATTCAATAAAAACAAGTCAAACTTGACTTTTAGTTAGTCTTATGCGAAAGTAAATAAAAACTGAGTTGAGTTATGATTGGAGTTCCTCAATACCTTCTTATTTTCTTTTTAGCGTTTAATGCGTTGGTGGCTAGTTGCGTATTATCAGAAGAGATAAACGCTGATACTCTCCAAGGCCTGACAAAAGAAGCCTTCTTTATACGCCATGTCACAAATCCTCTTATATTCTTGGTACTGGGCCAAAATTATATTATATAATTAACGGAGGAGAATCTAGTGATGGAGTTGTTAAAACTGCATCAGGAAATTTGCCCAAAATACTTTTTAAAAGTGAAAAGAATGTAAAATGCTATTATTATAATCACGTTGATATTAAAGATCTCACGATACCATATACGGGCGATTATAACGACATATTTAACATTATCAAATCACATCTGGAATAGAATATTTCTTATGCCGACAATCCTGACATCAAATAATGTCCGCAGTACTATTGAGAACAAACAAACACAAGGGGTTTTATGTTTAACAACAACTATTGGATGATATTTAAAGCCGTTTTGCCTATTGCGGCGATTGTGAGTTTTGCGAACATACCAAATTGTGATTTCTTGAACACTTGCAAGTTGCCGGTTGTCTTGACTGTACCATTTTACACGGACGGTTCAGAGGAGCCGGAAGCTTGCGATATTGTTTTGCAACATGGAGATTTTTATCAGAGCAGCAAGATTGGCAACGGATACATATATGAGAAATATGGCCTTATGCCAGGAATAGCAAAGGAAACAATGAAAACGTTATCTGAGAAAATGCCCTCATTATATTTTTCGCCGAAGGAAGAACTTGTTGATTACGAAAAAATAGAGAATGGGTTAGTTTCTGAGCAAATGCCTAACTGGTGGATTGAAAAAGCTGTGAGAAATTTTGAAATGTACCACAAATCTTACATGGCTGCTATTGAAAATCTAAGATCAGAAAAGGAAAGATTAGAAGCTATTAAACCAGATGTTGAAGATGATTTTGCTAAAAAAGATTTTTGTGAAAGTTATAGCAATTACATTTATACAGCTAGCCAGCAAATCCGTCGATTTTCGTATGTGACCAATATAGTTGAGAATAAGTTGAAACTATTAGCTAATCCCGAGGCTGATGTTGATGACGATGGTCTGAACAACAGAGATGAACTTCGTTGCGGTACCTGTCCAACCAAACCAGATTCTGTTGTTATTATCCCTAATAAGATTAAAATAACGCAAAATGGTAACGAAATTATTACTAATGTTTTTCTTGTGCAAAACTTGACAAAAACAAATGTTTGCTGCAAATTAATACCTTATTCAATAGATGAAAAATTTGCACCTACAATAGAAGGAGTGAACATAAAATCTGTTACTAACGTTTCAAAGGGAATTGATTTTTCTTTAGATGCAAAGTCTTCAGCTCAATTTTTATTGCTATGGCGTTCTGAAAAGCTTCCTTATCAACTTCCTTATGATTATAATATTGACTTATATACAAATGAAACTTACCAGGCATCGTTGCGACCTTTTGTAATTAACAATCAATCTGTATCTCTAGAATCACCAGTTATTGTATCTCCGAAAGACGGAGAGTATTTGCCAAATTTAAGAAATATCAAGTTTGTGTTTGACAGCAAAGATGAAGATCGTTCGCATTACCAAAATAAAAAAGGTGCGGCTGATGATAGTCTTATGGTTAAAGTTTTCATTTATGATATAGATGGGAAGGACATGAGAAAAGATATACGTTTCTCTTTGGCTGCCTCACATCTATGCAATTCTGATATGCCAAGTTCGAATAAAGAGTATTTCTTTGTTAAAGACTCAGTTTGTGATTTTATTCCTTCAGGTAACTATATTTGGAGACTTGTTAAGCAAAATGCTTATTCAAATGCAGTTACTTCTGACTGGAGATGGTTTAGCGTTGGGGTTCCAATTGGTTCAGAATTCAAAAAATCCTCAAATGAAAGTTGCGACGATCAGAACATGGCAAACACAGAGAAAAAACCAGCAAATGGCTCATATTATCATGTTAACAAGAAAAGTGTCATACACGAACTGATCGTTAACGTTCCTTTTGAATATTGCACAAAAGATTTTTATTCCAATTTTGAAGGGAAAAATGGTCCGAAGCTGGACGGAGATGTTAGAGCTGCATTCTCAGAAAATTTGCCTGTGGGATTGAGCGGCAAGAGAACATCTGGCGATTTTATAGTTTCGGGAGTGCCCCAAAAAGCCGGAATATTCACTAATTATTTTGTTGTTTATAATATCGACAACGTCGTCAAAGAAAGACATGTTTTTAAAATCGCGGATATCGGGGAACCTGCTCCCCCCCAAAAAACCGAGGACAAGCATCAAATTTCTTTTCTAGCGACGCATAAACCAAATTTAGTCATTCATAAAATGAAAGTTGGGAAAAAAGACAAATATCCTATGGGACTCGACTGGATGTGCGTTGATTTCGAAAAGAGAAAAAATATCAAAATGGAAAAGCAATTAGAAGTGAGTTTTCTGGATCAGCTTCCAGCTGGGTTTGAGTTGACTGTAGAGACTGAAGAGATCAAAGGGAAAACATTCGTTTATCATATGCTTTGCGATATCCCGGAAAAAGCAGGAATTTACACAAACTATGCCAGAATCGTGAATACAGAATTTGTTTATACTAACACGCACATATTTAATGTAGAAAAGCCATGAAACGCATACATATTTTTTTCATGTTTTTATTGACATTTTCTTCCTTTGGTGATTACAACACAGGATTTGAAATAAAATTGATTGATTATACTGATTTCAATGGATATGAATTGCAATATAATGACAACAGGTATGATGATGAAAATTGGAAACCTCTTCCTATTCATAATGAAGAGACAATAGGAAATACTCGTTATATTGCTTCTGGTTTAATGTTTGAATATTTTTACGCGTACCACAATAAGCAAATTTATTTTCGTTTTGTTAACGAAAAATTGTCTAGGATAAGTGAGATTCATAGTTTTGCTGGTAAATCAAAATCTACTTATTTTTTCAAATTGTTTATGTTGAACGGTATTCCTTCGGAAAATAACCCTTGCACAATGCCTTTGGCTCATAAATCCCTCTCGTGCCATTCAATGGGCTTTAGGACAAAACATTTCGTTTTTCCTGAAGATCCTCCGTATCTTTTGCTACCATTAAATTTTTTAATCACTACAATGTCTTCTGTTTTATTTTCATGGCATTGCTCTGAAGATTATTCCTTAGATGAAAACTACACCAAGACTTTGATCATAGGCAAGGATGATACGATTGTTGAAAATATAAATGTTGGCAGTAACAATTCTTTTTATTGGGATATTAATAATGGCAATTTAAGTTATGGTAATTACTGGTGGCAATTCGTTGTCACTAGTAACTCATATCATGTAGTTGGTAGTGAAAGGCGATTTTTTACGCTAATTGAAAATGAAAACTTGACAGATACTGATGATGACGGATATATTGATAATGATGAACTTGCCAGAGGATCTGATCCCAATGACCCTAATGATATTCCTCTCATAATAACATCTGACGAAAACTTCCCTAACGGTTATCTTGGGCAGCAGTATTTTTTAGTTCCTAAGGTAAACGATGCGAAATATCGTTGTAGTTGGGATTTAATCGGTAGTCTTCCTGACGGATTAACGCTATCAGAAAGTGGAACAATTTCTGGCGTTCCTCAAAAAACAGGTTATTTTACATTTAGGTTAAAGGTGACAAATCAAAAGTGGAAGCAGGATATAAAAAGATTTTTTATTAACATTTCCGACCCTCAAAAATCGAGTGTAAGGGTTGGCAATGGATATGTTAGATAATGCTTTGATTATTTTAAGTTTGAAATTATAAAATGCTGTGTTTGACGTGTCTTTTAAAAATGATATGAACCCCAAATCTGTCCAAGATTTGGGGTTCACTTCATTTCGGCGGTCTTTTTTTGCCAGACAAATTCAATAAAAACAAGTCAAACTTGACTTTTAGTTAGTCTTATGCGAAAATAGACGAAAACGGAGTCGAGTTATGATAAAAATTTCCAGATGTCTTCTTGTTTTCTTTTTTGCTTATAATGCGTTGGTGGCTAGTTGCGTATTATCAGAAGAGATAAACGCTGATACTCTCCAAGGCCTGACAAAAGAAGCCTTTATTACCACCAACGACTTTGAAGATCTCAAACTTACCATAGACCGAATCAAAAGCAACGCCGAATCCTGCGCCGACTCAATAGTCGATCTTCAGTTGGGCTTATCCGATCTTAGCGATGATGAACGTTTCGTAAGGGAAAAGGATCTTCAAAGAATAATAAACGATTATTCCAACATAAGCTCTGAACTCATTTCTATTTCAAGTGTTGAAGGGCAAGGAGACAGAGCGCAAACTTTATATGCTCTTCAGTCAGATCTCGAAGCTATTGAATCGGAAATCAACGCGCTCCAAACTTATGTCCAGACCTATCTTGGCCATTTGACAACCGGGGACAAAAAATGGTATTTCCTAGACTCCGGTTTTTTAGCTGGCACTAACAATTCCTTCACGGCTAATGCGGCAGTTGCGCAATATGTTCTCCTGGTCGGCCAAACCTTTCGCACAAAAACAGACAGCGTCATAACCAAAATTAAAATACGCCTACTAAATGGAATATACCCGTTGCCGGACAGAGTTTTCATTTCCCCCTACAATTCAACCTTAAGCACAAACACTTTTATAAACGCAATCTCAGTTGATACGAACGAGGCTCCGGTTTATACTTACAACTTCCCCAATTATCATACATACGCGTTAGCGCCGTATGTTTTCGGCTTAAGAGGGATAGGGACTAGTCCAATCGGCGCCTATTGCTGCACCAACGAATATGTTGATGACTTCGGTTACCTATGCCAAGGAAGTTTCACCAGAGCGAATCCGACGCAATACGCCATGTCTTTGCAGACTCAATATGACTTGTGCTTCGACATGGTCTTCCAATCTGACACGAACATGATAGTTAGCGCAGACGGGATAGAACTAAATAACGGAGCCAATATTAGTATAAGCGGCAATCGAGTCACAACAATTTCAGAACTAAATACAACAATAGCTCAAGCAACTCAAAATTTACGCTACGCCATTAGCAACCATGTTTTCGGCACATCATCGATAGCAAACAACGCAATTACAACTGACAAAATCGCCAGCAATGCGATAACGTCAGACAAAATCGTTAGCAATTCTGTGACAACCGTGAAGATAGAGGATAGCGCCATAACTTCGGACAAAATAGCAAATAATGCTGTGATCACAGACAAAATAGCGAACGGCGCAATAACCGGAAGCAAAATAATAGCCGGTGCTGTAACCACTGAAAAAATTAACGATGGAGCTGTAAATTCGTATAAAATTGCAGACAGTTCAATTACGACAGCAAAAATAAGCAATGGTGCCGTGAATTCAGAAAAACTGGCTTCCAATTCTGTGTCAGCTAATAAGATCACGGCTGGAGCAATATCCACAGAAAAACTAGCAGATAACGCGGTGTCAAGTGCAAAAATAGCCGGCGGTGCCATAACCTCAGGAAAGATAGCTGATAATTCGGTAACATCTGGAAAAATAGACACTAGTGCTGTAACTTCAGAAAAGATAGCAATGGGAGCCATTACATCCAATAAGATTGCTAGTAATTCTGTTACATCAGACAAAATAGAAGCTAATGCTATTTCATCAAGTAAAATTATTAGTAATGCCATTACAACGGATAAGATTAATGATAATGCCGTGACAACAAGCAAAATAGCAGACGATTCAATCATCCAAAGTCATATTTCCAATGACCTTAGAGATAATCTGGTAATGACAAGAGGAGGAACGGTTACGGGATGCTTGGAAGTTACACATATGAAATTCAATGCAGAAGCTGACTGGTTAATAGGCCAAACAAATATTTGTAGTGACATAGTCCTATTAAATGAGGATGCTAGAATACGCAATAATGCTGGTCAATTAAAACTTTCTGCCAGTCAGGGCGAGGCAATTTCCGCAGAATCCTTTTTAAGTTTCGATTCCGGGGCTCAGGCAGGAATAGTAATGATAAATAATGGTTCGAAGGAAGCGTTTATACCATGCGAAAACATTACTTCTGAGGCTATAATAATGTTAACACCAAGACAAATGGTCACCAATCTTTGGTGGAGTGTGCAACCTCTTTCCGATGATTCAAAAATAAAGATAACGATTGATAAAGAATGGCCTATTGATTTGTTTTTTAACTATTTCATAATCAGAAAATAATTACAATGACTAATTGGATTATAACATTTAACCTTTCATTGATTTTCCTTTTGCTGGGAAGTTTAAAGGGTACGGCTGATAATGAATCGATTACTCAAGATATAGTTAAAACTAATTACTTCCAATTTACACCCGATTGTTTGACAAATAATTTTGCTATAAGGACTTTTTATCCATCAAATTTTTATGTAAATATTACTTTGCAAAATTTACCTGCTTGGCTGAATAGCCGGAGAGAAGATTCCACCAATGCTGAAAAAACTGTTAAATTCACATTTTCGTTAAAAACAGGATTACATCCTTCCCACGATTTAATTGGCAATATTCGAATTAGACAAGAAGTTGATAAGGATGAGTTTGGTAATCCAGGTTTTTTTGATGAAGAGAAAGTTAGTGAAGGAATGCCGATAGATTGCACGTTGCTTTTTATTTGTTTTTGGGATCCTGCTAAAGACTCTATATATGATATAAGTGAAACGAATAAATATGCCTATATTTTATCTGAAACTTTAAATACTGCGCAAACAAACAATTTCATATTATTTCAGGAAATAGAAGATATAAAAGATAACGATAAGGATTATTATCTTTTGATTCCACGTCAATCTTCTTATCAGATATGGACTAAAAACAAGAAGGAGGGAAATCGAAGCTTAACATTAAAAGTGATACAAAACAACGAGATAAAGGCAACAGCAAATATTCCAAAATCTGATGATTTCGTTAAAGCGCTAACATGTGAAAATTTGAGCACAAACAATAACACATATGCGCTTATAGAATACGAGGGTGGTTCATTATCCAATAACGTATCATATAATCTGACTCATTTTGTAGCTACGCCTATTGAGGAAAGTTTATTTTGGGGTAATATGCCAAGGCCGCAGACATTATCTGCTTCTCAAAACTCAATTATGTATTCTTTTAAGCCTTTAGACGATGAAATGGCAATAGAATTCTCATTTGACAACGATACATGTTATACAAATGTAAGCATAGACATTTTGAATAAACAATTAAATTCAATAACAAATAACTCGACTATTTTAGAGGGAAAAGTAGGTGAAAAGTCGTTCCCTTCTATTGTAAACGACAGGTATTTCAAGCGATATTATTTGAATAATCTGGATATATCAAATACATATTTTGCTGCCATATCATTAAATCAGCAATCTAATGTATTAATAGAAGCCAGAGTTAAAATAAGTAGGATCCGTCCTGTTTTTCTTGTCCATGGTATCGATGCGTGTCCAAGATACGACGGAGATTCATCTTTTTTTGGTAATTTGATCGATGCAACACAGTATTATAATATAAGACCATATCGTGTATATGATTTTCCATGGACTTCATATGATTACGAGGACTTATTTTTTAAAAGCAAAGGCATTTTGGGATATGTTGGGAAAAGAGATGGAACTCTCGGGAAATTTATAATAGATAGAAGGACACATAATGATTTGAAAGCTACAATCGTAGCACATTCTATGGGATGTCTTCTAACCTATTACCAATGTAATAATTCTGAAATTCCTTTTAGACAGATTGTTGATAATATTGTTTTGACCGCCCCACCTTTTTTTGGATCTTCAGCAGCAAACTCAGCAAATTTCCCCATTGTAAATTGGTTAACCCCTTTTTTTAAAAGAACATCCAGAACTAATTTCCAATTGCTTTCAAGAACTACAGAGCATGTTTGGTATCGATATAAAAATCCTTTTGTTTTTGATAAATCAATGATGACTGTAATAATCGGAACAAGAAAATATATTGAGATCAACGAGGCATTTTCATCAACGGTTGATTCACTGTATAAAATAAAATCTCCAGGAGATTTATTTGATTATCATAAATTTTTTGATGCATTTGTTGATGTCGGTTTAGATGGGGTGGAAGCATTTTTGGAATTGATGTCACATTTAGCAAATATTGTAAAAGAACCACTAGAATTAGAGACATTTACGACGAGCGAACTATTTTATAAGAACAGGAGCGACAGCGCTGTAGGTACTTATTCTGCTAATATTCAAGCGCAAGATTCATATCATCAGATAAAAAGTGTTTTTATAGATGATATTCATAGTAATTTGCAAAAATTCCAAGAAAGTAATCCTGATTTCGTTAATGCAGTAATTGAAAGAATTAATAACAAGGGAGATTAAATCGTGAAAAATCTTTCGTATTTTTATGTTTTAGTTATTTTTGTTTTTTCCTTGTTATGCAGAGGAATTGAAATAGATTTTTCTTCCGGAGGATATTCAATAAAAAATGAAGAGAGAAATGGAAAAGAAAGATATGAGCGTCGGTCTTCTGATGAGATATATAGCAAAAAGCGACAGGCAAAAGAAGATTATGAGAGACGTATTAACGAGCCAATACATCAATCTGGTCCTCCTCCCGCGTGGAAAAAAATTGTTATATATGATGGCGGGATTATTACTAATGATTTCATAAATACAACGAGCAACAGATTAGTAATCACCGTACTGGATTATGCAAAAGCCAAGCGAAATGGAATAAGCGATTTACAATCTATATTTGCTAATTATCAATTAAATTTGATGCTTTTGCCAGGGGACAAATATCATCTTATGAATGATGGCGGCAACGGGGTTAGAATGGAGAAATATCTTCAGGCTCATAAATTTTCTGATGATATGACAAAGAAAAACACCAATTACAACAAAGTATTAAAAGACGAATATAAAAAACATACAGTTACAAATGTCATAATAAAGACAGAGGAATATAGTAAAAATTTAACGATTGTCCCTGCAGCTGGTGATATTGATTCAGACGGAATTACTACACATGAAGAGATTATAGGAAGAAGAGGTTTTGTCACTGATCCGACAAATTCTGATACAGATAATGATGGCATTCCTGATAAACATGATAAAGAGCCTCTGACGAAATGCAAATCAGAAAATCCAGAACAAATGCCAATGGAATGGTGTAAATATCGGTGTAAAGGGAAAAATGAAAACATCAGTCTTCTTCTTTCAGCAAAGTTAGATCCGGATAATGATGGCATTATCAACGAATATGAGAAAATCTTATATACAGATCCTTTAAAGGAAGACGGAAAAATAATTTGTTTTCCTGATCAACCTGTTTTTGAACATCAACAGGATGATACCTATGTGGCATATCTTAATGTTTATGTTAATTATTATGAACCTGTTACTTTAATTGTTCTCTCATGTAATCAGCATTACAATATTCCTGAAGACACACCGTCTATATCGTATGTATCAAGCACTCCACTGGGATGGGAGCCTTCTGTCTTTAAAAGACTTTTTCACAAAAGAACGCTTTTGACAAAGTATTATCGATTAGTGGCTGATGTTCAGCCCAAAACAATTCATACTTTTGCTATAACCGATAAAGGTCATAAGATAAGGTTTTCTAAAACGATAGAAGTCTTTGCTTATTCAAGGGAACAGGAAAGAAAAGCTTATGATAATAATTCACTTGGACATCGCTGGATTAGAGCTTGGCGTTTGGAGGATTACTCCCCATGGCCGGATCCTGATTATTGGCCTGTCCCGCCAGATTCAGCCTTCCCCAAAGCCGATTATATCTATAAGGATTATTCAAAGATAGTATTTAGGCATGAGCCTTTCCCTGAAAGGAACAAAGGATGGCACACCGATACAAATGATATCATACAGATAGGAGTTAATGCCTGTAGTCCTACAAGTATAGACAAATATGATGTTGTGCCCAAACCTCTCCAGTTTGTTGATAACGGTTTTGATAAAAGTAAAACAAAAATAATAAGCTACAAATATTTTGATCCGTATTTTGGAGTTCACTGTATTAACTCTAAATATTTTCCAATTTTCCAAGAGGAAAGAGTAGATGAAAACTGTGAGTTTGTTTTTAAGGGGAAAACGGTAAGAGAAATAAAAGAAGAATTGAATAGGAGAATGGGACGAGAAGTGGAGATTATAGAGGAAGGGGATTAAACTATTTGTTCAATCAAACAAATTATCGTTTTGAAATTATGATAAATTTGAAAATTAATAAGTTAATTGTTGTCATGTCAGTAATATACGGGTTTGTATTTTTGTCCTATTCTGACAATGTAGTTATCGGCATAGAAATAAGATCTGATTTTTCGGATATACAAAAATTGGCAGTTTCCACAAATTTAAGTTCTACAGTTCCAGGATACGTAATTATAGATACAAATTATGGGAAGCATAAGGTTAAGCTCAGCGATTTCATAAACGATTCGGCTGAAATAACTTGTTATCCAGATCTCGTTATTAATTACTCGCAAGGAGAGGAAAAGAAAACCATAGAAAAAATAAACTTTACAAATAGTGGTAAGGGATATAAGTATGCGGGTCATAATTACTATGGAGACAAATTGCCTGAAAAAATAACTGTCGAGCTTTTATATGATGCTGGATGGGGATTTTCTTCGCTGTTTGGTTCTGGTCACACCAATCTTGTTTTGGCCCAACTGAGCAGCCCCAAAAACGATTCTATGCATTTTATTGATTTGCGATTTAAGAATGGCAATTCAGGGGCGATGATAATGCCTCCCAAACAACTTTCAGATATAAATTCAGATTATATAACGAACAGCTTTATAAATAATTATGAAACATCAAGATGGGTTAAAGTAATTGCGCCGAATAATCCTCATTTTAAAGAATACTCGTCGTATTTAAACGCATCTCAAAACACCAATGTTGTTATACAAGGATATGAATTAATGAATTGGGATGAGATAGCTGACGAGTTAGAAGTAGATTCGGGTGTTTCTTTAATGGTTTTTAATGAAGACAATTATGTTGATATAAATGACTTTTCGCTTTCTTATGACAATGACAATGATAAAATTCCATCATACGTTGAACTATACAATACCTTTACCAATCCTATCAATCCGGACAGCGATAATGACGAGCTTAATGATTACCCAGAAGTTTTTGGAACAAATATTACGCTTAAATTATCTTCTGGCGATGTCATTAAACATATTCAAACATGTCCTATATGGCACGACACAGATAGTGATGGGATTAGCGATGGACAGGAAGTTTATGCTAAATTTCCCTACGTAGAAAATGGAATTACTAATTTTTATACAACAGACCCAACTTCTCCAGATACCGATAATGATGGTTTAACGGATAAATTTGATCCTCATCCTTTGTCTTCTTGTTTTATGCCGGGATCAAGCAATCTTAGTGAAGATTGGATTAGCTATTGGCAAAATATAGCTTTCTTAGCGGGACAAAATATTAATCGATTGAACGAACCTCTTGCTGATAGCGACGGAGATGGTGTTTGTAATCTTAATGAAATGCTAGGAAAATCTAATCCTATTTTTAGCAATGGATTTCGTAAAGTGGTTTTTGAACCTAGAATACTGGAGCTCGGTATAATAGATAATGTAATTACCGCTTCTTTTTCAGCGACTTTTTTTGCTTCCCATTCTATAACTGGTAAAATTCACATGAGTAAACTTGATCTTAATCCAAGACTTATGATGGATGATCTAAGCGTTCTTTGGCCGTCATTTTTGCCGAAGAAAAACGATGAAATAGCTTTAACATTTATAAGTGATAATTTTCAAAAGAAAGATTTTGTTTTAATAATAGACGGAAGATCAATCAATAATGCCATTACTCAAACTTGGATAAAAGTCACAGATCAATTTGGGGAGTATAGGGATAAACTTAGCGTTGTTTTTAATAGCAATATCAGTAATCTGGCTCCTTCGACTCCGGAACTTATATTCCCTGAAGACAATGATGTATTGATGATAAATAGTTCCAATGATTTTTTATCTATATCTTTTACCAACACCTATGATTTTGCTTGGACGGAATCAATAGATCCAGAAGGAAGTGCTGTTAACTATATTCTTAAGTTATTTTTTAATAATTTTGTTGACACGGTTTCTTTTACAAATAGTTCAACCTCAGCGTCACTTTTAATCGTCGATTATTTTCCGCAAGCAGGAGATTATTATTGGCAAGTAATTGCCTTTGATGATAACGGAAATACTCGATCAAGTGATATTAGAAAATTTTATGTTTCAATATTTGTGGATAGCGACAATGATGGATACTATGATGATTATGAATTGCGCAATGGATCAGACCCCAATAATGCCGATTCTGTTCCGCTTACTATTGATCTTGATGTTCGTTTGCCTGATGGATACGTTGACAGAGATTATTATCTATTGTTGAAAGCGAAGGGCGGCTCACAAAGGCCCTTTTTCTGGACTTTAGAAAAGAATAGTTCTACACCGGCAGGACTGAGTTTAAAAGCAAATGGAGAATTGCGTGGTATTCCAACGAAAGCCGGGGATTATTTGATGAAAATCTCTGTTTTTGATGGAGTTAAATTTGAAACAAAAGAATTAAGTATAACTATCAACCCTAAAAGAGCTGGCCTTGGAGTTGAGGCCGGGAAAGGCGAATTATGAAAAAAGCTTTTTGTTATTTTTTGCTGGTGACGATTCTATTTTCTCTGGATTCGAAAGCAGAATTTGTTTTGAAGGAGATCCCGTCTGCTGGGCACATTATAAAAGCAAAGCAGGATAAAACTTCATGCTCGTATAATTTCAATGACAAAACTTTTATATCAATCGAGCACGACGAAGGGACGATGGTCAATATGGGCGAAGATACCAACGATGTATATTGGACCGATCCTTTGAAGGAGATTTTGACGCTTTGGTTCAACGAGAATAAAATTCACAAGCTTAGGATTACCATTCATCTTAGCGGTACGGCAGGAGTAATGAGGAGCAGGAGAGCTTTTGGGGGAGAAGCAATTCTGGGTCAAGTGGGAAATCCTTTGATTTATGGAGTGCCGGGACTGTACGATGTAGAAAACGACGCTTTGCTGGAATGGCGTTGTGACGGTTGGAAGTGGGAGGATAAGAGAATGAAGGTGGACGAGAACGGCGAGTTGACAGCAACGTTTTCTGCCACTATATCAAACTGTTTCATGAACTTTATTTTCCGCCCGCATTTCTATAGTGATCATTTGGGTTTTAGCGGTCATGAGCCATGGATGAGAAGGATGAATGGCAAGAGTATGAACGGCTGGTGTTCATGGGCTGCTTATCACAATGGCATAGATGTTAATATTTTGACAAAGACAGCTGATTTTATAACTAATTATTTTTTGCCATACGGCATGAATTTTATGCAAGCTGACAATGGCTATATGGCGAATAAACCAGGAATCTCATTTGGCAGACGTTCTTATGCCGAAAGCTGGATGGCGTCTAGCAAGAAATTCCCCGGAGGTCCTGCTGGGATAGCCAAATTGATGAATGAAAGAGGACTGGACCCCGGCATCTGGGTAAGGCCAGATTTTTTTAGTTACAATATCGGACAATTTGACAGGGATGTTCTTTGCCGAAGGCCGAACGGAAATCAGACACAATCAGACTGGTTTGAGAATATTCCCGATATGTCCGATTATACTATTACAAATTACTTCGTCCCACTTTTTGAAGCTTTTAAAAACGCGGGATTCAAATATGTCAAAGTAGACGGACTAAGGCATATATTTTTGGAAGGACTTAACACTGCCTACGAGCCTAAGGAAGCCAGAAGAAGATTTCGTAATTTTGCTCTTGCCGCAAGGCTTGCGAGCGGTGATGATGTCTATTTGATGGGATGCTGGGGTTTGATGCCGGAATTGGCAGGAGCTTTTGATGCGTGTCGTATTTCCTTTGATTGTACGCGTGGCTGGAAAGCCTTTCACAGGCAGCTTTTTTATTTTGCTGAATTTTTTTCAACGCAGAGAATAGTATTCTTAAACGACCCGGATCATATAGTTATGCACGAAAATGTGGACTGGGCCCGTTCTAGATTGTCAAACATATCTTTGGGCGGAGGGCTGCTGACTTATAGTGACAAAAATTCGGAGATGACGCCTGAATTGATAAACATTCTTCAGAGAGGGCTTCCTTCGCTTGAGACTAGAACTGCCGAATGTGGTGAAATGCATTACAATCATCCCACAGGTTACATGTATGGCAATAAGTTTAATACTGATGTAATAACGGCAGATAATGCGGACAAACAGTTAGGGCCTAGCATAGAACCAAACATCAATTCGCCTTTTTCAACACTTTGGGCGATCCATATTGAAAAACCGTATGAAATCTGGTGTGTTGCCCAAAGAACGGCTATATGGTCTCTGAAAGAAGATGAAACTCCTCTGAAAAAATTGGGACTGGATCCCAGCGTTACTTACCTTGCTTATGATTTTTGGAAGCAAAAATATCTTGGTGAAGTCAAGAATAAACTGCATTGGGAACCACTGATATTTGGGCATACTACGGTAGTCGCACTAAGAGAAAAACTTGATAGGCCGCAACTAATAGGCTCAACACGTCATGTGAGTATGGATGCGGAAAGCGTGGAAGATATAAAATGGGAGAGCACTTCTTTGAAGCTTAAATTAAAGTGCGTTCCAAATGCTGAGGAAATCTACACTTTTCACGTTCCTTCAAACTACGAGTTTTCTGAAGTTACATGTTCCGACGGGTCCGCTAAGAAATTGGAACTTCCGGAAGAATCACCGGAAGTTTTAAAAATCTCTGTAAAAGCGAATGCCAAGAATGTCATTCTTGGTTTAAAATTCGTAGAAAACGATTAGCGATTCTTATTCTTCCCTGAGCCAGACTATGACGCTGCCTGGTTCGCGGTTGTCCCAGGCGTAGTAGGGGACGGCCTTGAAATCGACTTCTTTTCCTTTACGGCGCTTCGTGGTGTAGAGGGGGGAATTGTCTTTGGCAGCTTCCTCCAGGATGGCTTTGCCGTTAAGCGTTGTTACGCCGCCCAAGAGGTTGGGTTCGAACTTGGCTTCGATCTTGCTATCCTTTGGCAGCATGAGTTTGTCGAGGTCGTTGGTCGCGTTGTCGCAGGTCTCGAGACAGTAAACGACGGGGCCTCTCTGAAGAGCGACGCGGCCGGTGAGCTCTTTGCACTTTTGGTTGGCATAAACTCTCTCCGCCGGCATGTCCATTTCGAATTCTATTCTGTCGCCTTTGCTCCAGTTCCTCTTTATGACGAGGTAGCCTTTCACCATGGGGGCGCTGAAACTTTGCCCGTTGACGGTCAGGTTGTAGTGGCGGCACCAGTAGGGATGGCGGAGGGCTACTTCGAATTCGCCCTGCTTTTCAGGGTCCACGCTGACCACTACTTTGCCGTCCCAGGGGTAGTTGGTCTTCTGTTGGATCTTGACTTTATTGTCTTTCAGGGGGACAGTCGTTTCGCTTCCAATGAAGAGGTTAAGGAAGACGGAGTTTTCTTTTTTGGCGTAGATGTAGCCGCCGATAGAGGCCACGAAGCGGGCCTGGTTCGGGGGACAGCAGGAGCAGCCGAACCATTCCCTTCTGTGAAGATCGGGATGCTCATGCCCTTCGCGCATGTGGTCCCTGGGTTTGCCGGGCTCGGGGTCGAAGGTCAGAAGCTGGTTGTTGTAGAAGAAGGATCTTCCGTCGAGGGAGACGCCGGAAAGGCCGTTGTTGTAGGCGATCTTTTCAAGGATGTCCGCGTATTTGGCTTCGCCTGTAAGAGCGAGCATGCGGTGGCAGAAGAAGGCGTTCGCGATGCCGGCGCAGGTCTCGTTGCAAATATGGGAAGTGGGAAGGACGTAGTCGCCCTCGAAGCCTTCGTTGCCGAGGTACGGTCCGGCGCCGCCCGTTATGTACATTTTGCGTTCGCAGACGCTGCTCCAGAGTTTTTTGCAGGCTTCGAAGAGGCCAAGGTCTCCGGTCTCCCTGGCGACGTCGGCCATGCCGCTGTAAAGGTAGAGCGCCCTGACGGCGTGGCCGACGGCTTCGTCCTGCTCCCTTACTGGTTTGTGGATCTGGTGGTAATTCTTGTCGCGCTGCCAAAGGTTGGTGTTGCCGCCGCGCTTTCCTTCTTCCAGGGCGAAGTAGAGCGGTTCCTTGCCTCTTTCATCGAGGAAGTAGAGCGCCTGGTCGAGATACTTCTTGTTGCCGGTGGCCTTGTAGAGCTTGACCAGGGCCAGCTCGATCTCCTCGTGGCCGGGGTAGCCGTGCATTTGGTTTTCCTTTGGCCCGAAGGTCTCGCAGATGTGGTCGGCGTAACGGCAGAGGCAATCCAAGAAATCTCTTTTGCCGGTCGTGTAGTAGTGGGCGACGGCCGCTTCCATAAGATGCCCGGCGCAGTAAAGCTCGTGGTTGTGCCTTAAGTACTGCCACTTTCCTTTGGGATCGGCGTAGTGGAAGTAGGAGTTCAGGTAGCCGTTGGTCTCCTGCATAGCGATGATGTCGGCGACCACGGTGTCGAGCGTTTTTCTAAGCTCGGGGTCTGGGGTGGTCTGCAGGGAATAGTAGCCGGCTTCCAGCCATTTGGCGACGTCGGAATCCCAGAAGATGTGGCGGCCGCCTTTGTATTCCGGCTTGAAGGCGTCGAGGCGTCCGGTCTCTTTGCACATTTTGTAGTTGGCCGGGATGCAGCCAACTCTGTTCGCTTCGATCCTGGGAGTCCAGAAAGGATCGTTGATCTTGACGTCTTTGAAAAGCACCGGTTCTTCGGACTGGGGGAGAACGGCGGACATGAGGCTTAAGGGAGCAAGGATCAGAAAAAGCCAGAAATTTCTAGTAAACATAGGAGCCCCGACGGTTGGATTATAGAGAAGTTGTTTCAAAGCGATTATAACAAATTTTGCCAAGCGGCCTTGCCTTCAAGAATCTTGGGCGATTATGGTATAATCAATATTTAGTAAAGAATTAAGCGTATGAGCAAGATAAGAAAAACCGTCATGGCGATGGAAGGCTACATCCCGGGCAGACAGCCAAAGGGTAGCTTCGTGAAACTGAACGCCAACGAGAACCCTTATCCTCCTTCGCCGAAGGCGCTGGAGGCTATGGGAGCCGTCGGCGCCGACAGTTTTCGCCTTTATCCTTCCTCTACGGCCGTGGAATTGAGAAAGACGGCCGCCCTTGTCTTCGGCGTTCCCTTCGACTGCATAGTGGCGGGGAACGGGAGCGACGACATCTTCACGATGATCATCCGCTCCATCCTGGACGAGGGCGATACGCTTGCCGTCGTCGATCCGACTTATACGCTCTACGAGACTTTGGCTGAGATCCAGGGCGCCAAAACGGAAAAGCATCCGCTAAAGGCTGACTATTCTCTGCCGGAAAGCTTTTTCGAGAGCGAAGCGAAACTGAAGATACTGCCCAATCCCAACGCCCAGACCGGCACGCTCTTCCCGAAGGAAGACATCGTACGGTTGGTGGAAAGCGCGAAGGGGATAGTCGTGATAGACGAAGCCTACGCGCTCTTTTCGGGCAGCAACGCGATAGAGCTGCTCTCCCTTTTCCCGAATCTGGTCGTCACAAGGACGATGTCGAAGTCGCACTCCCTGGCCGGGCTTAGGGTGGGCTTCGGTCTGGCCGCTCCGGAAATAGTAGAGGCCTTCATGAAGGTCAAGGATTCCTACAATCTGAACGCCGCGAGCCAGGCGGCGGCAAGGGAAGCTCTCCTTGACGGCGAGTATACTTCGGGCGTGATCAAAAAGATCGTCGAAACGAGGGATGATTTTGGAAAGGGGCTTGCTTCCCTCGGCTGGGAAGTGACGCCCTCATGGGGAAACTTTTTGCTGGCGAAGCCGAATTCTGGCGACGCCGCGGAAATAACCGCTTATTTGGAAAACAACGGCTATCTGGTCAGGCACTTCGATACGCCGCGCTTAAAAGATAAAATCAGATTCTCCATCGGTAAGAAGGAACAGATGGACGAACTTCTCGAATTACTGAAAAAATACACAGCGAGGTAAACATGATCTTGGCAGCAAAAACCATCGGAATCGCAGCGGGCGCTCTCCTTGGCGCCGGTCTGCTTGCGGGAGGAATTCCTCTTATGCGCTCGAATTACGATGTCACGGGACAGGCTAGTTTCAACAACGTGCCCGTTCTGGGTGCGGAAGTCTGTCTCATAAACTCCAACGCTTACACAAAGCTGGCGGCCCTGGAGAAAGAGAAGTTCGGAGCCGCGGACGCTAACGCCGAAGCCGCTTACCGCACGCTGCAGTCGGAATTCGCGGACAAAGCCCAGAAGGCTCTTGAGAAGTTCAAAAAAGAAAACAAGCCGGAGCCCGAAGAAGCGAAGGAAGGTTCCGACGCTGGCAAACCCTTGACCGAGGAAGAGCAGGCGGAGATAGCCAAGCGCGTGAAGAACTACAAGGAATACGCGCTCTACTGCCGCAAGCGCGCCGCGGAATCGCCTGCCGGAAGGTCGCTCTACGAAAAGGGCGCGGAATTCTGGGAAGCGAAGCTTGAGACGCTGAAGGAAAAGGGCCGTCTCGCTTTCGACGAGGCTTCCTTCAACTACAGCATCGAGGAGAAACAGTACGCCGGCATCGGCGACGAGCCCGTGCAGATAGTCACCAAAGTGCAGCGCATCACTCCGGAAGAGCTGGCGCTCATGAATGTTTTGGAAGTTCCGCCTGAAACGCAGAAGAAGCCCAAAGACAAAAAGCCAGCCGTCTTCGACGCCAGCGTCTTCATCGACACCAACGCTGTTGCTAAGGCCGCCGCCCAGGTCTGCGAGCAGGCCAAAGAAAGCATAAAGACGATCGGCGCCAAAGAGGACGAGCTGATCGTCCAGGGCCAGATCGAGAAGGTCATGACGGATGAGAACGGCATCTTCAGTTTCAAGAACCCCTCCATCAAGCCGGGAACTTTCGGCGTCTATATCGAGCACAACACGCTCACCCCTTCCGGCGACGTTCTGCCCGTGCGCTGGCTTGTGCCGGTCGACATCAAGTCCCGCCCCTTCGCCTGGAACAAAGTGACGACCGTCACTTTGGACGAAAAGAACATGGACACGGAAGTCATCAATTCCGGACTCACGCCCAACGCGAAGGACATTTACAACAGATTCCTCACAGAACTAAAAGCGGAAGCCGCTAAAATCAAATAACAATGGAAACCAGACCCCGCACCTCAGAAATAACGAGAAAAACCGCTGAGACCGACATCAGCCTCAGCTTCAACATCGACGGAACCGGCAGCTACGAAGTATCGACCGGCGTTCCGTTCCTCGACCACATGCTCGAGCTTTTCGCCAAGCACGGCTGCTTCGACCTTAAGGTGCAAGCCAAGGGCGACACGAAAGTGGACGACCACCACACCGTGGAAGACATCGGCATCTGCCTCGGCAAGGCGCTGAAGGAAGCGGCGGGCGACAAGGCCGGCATTTACCGCTACGGCTTCATGCTTCTGCCCATGGACGAAGCTTTGGCGGAAGTGGCGCTGGATTTCAGCGGCCGCCCGTTCCTTGCCTGGAACGTTGAGTGGCAGCAGGAGACGATCAAGACTTTCCAGACCTCGCTTGTCGAGGAGTTCTGGCGCGCCGTGGCTGTCGAGGCGGGTCTTAACCTGCACATAACCGCCCGCGCGGGCAAAGACGCGCACCACGTCTCCGAGGCGATCTTCAAAGGCACGGCTAGGGCGATGCGCTCAGCCCTTTCCTACGATCCAAGGAGCAAAGGCATTCCAAGCACTAAGGGCACTCTTTAATGGCTGACAAAAAGGAACAGAAGTGGTCCTTTTTGGGCCTCGTTTTCGGCAAGACTCTCAGCATGAGGGTCCTGAATTTCTATATTCTCAATTCCGTTCTTATGACCTTCATCATGGCGCTCGTCGTCCTTACCTTCATGATGGTCATGGGAAGCTTGCTGCAGGTCTTCGAGCTCGTCCTTAAGAAGTTCGACGTCCTCACCATTTTGGAATTCATCGGCATCGTGATGGCCCAGGTGCTTTGCTACGCCCTGCCGTTCTCTGTCGCCGGCGCCTCCCTCCTCGTTTACAGCCGCTTCTCCGCGGACGGCGAGATCACGGCCATGAAGGCGACGGGCGTCTCCATTTTCCGCATCGCTTTCCCGACCATCGCTTTGGCGACAGTCATCGCGATCCTTTCTTTTTACGCGCACAACAACGTCCTTCCCTTGGCCCAGCAGAAGCAGAGGGAACTCGTCGCCAACTATGACGTCGAGGATCCGATGGCGCTGATCGAGACAGGCACCTTCAAGGCGATCGGGCCTTACCGCATCAAGATCGGCGAAAAGCATGACGAAGAGCTCAAGGACATTGAGCTCATAGAGGACCTTTCCACGCATTACCGCAACATCAAGGCCAAGGAAGGCAGACTGCACTACCAGCGCGCCCAGGCCAAGCTCCAGCTCGAGCTGAACCAGGTGACGACGGAGGAGAGGGACACGCGCCGCACGAACGCTTTCCTTATTTCGCAGGCCGGCCGCGTCATCATTCACTTCTACCTCGATCCTAAGAAGAAGCAGATCAAAGAGGAGACCGCCCAGCAGATCCGCAAGGATCCCAAGGGCCTCGTCACGGAAGACATCCAGGAGATGATCGCTGACAGAGAGAACCTAATGCTAAGGAACGCCTGCCGCCGCGAGCCGGGCTTCAAGCAGCTTAGCGACGAGGAGAAAGACAAGTACGTTAAGGCGCTTCCGAAAGAAAAGAAAGCTGCGCTGATCGCCCAGGCCAAGAAAGACATTAAAAGAGGCAACGTTCTTTGGGGCAGACTGAAAGGCAAAAAGCCCTTCAAGCAGATGCTCTCCAAAGTTGGCATCAAGAAAATGAACGACGCCTGGGTCGCGGCCGTCAACGAAAAGAGCTACGAAGAGATGATCGCCGCTCTTAAAGAGATCGACGGCAACGAAGGCGAAACGACGAAGCTTTTCGAGGAATGGCACGACACCTGGCTGCAGTCCTTCCACAACAATATGGATTACCGCAGCCGTTATCTTACCGAGATCAACAAGCGCGCTGCCTACGCTTTCGCGTCGATCGCTTTCGCGCTCCTAGGCATTCCCTTGGGCATCCGCGCCCACAGAAGCGAAAAGACCATAGGCTTCCTTATTTGCTTAGGCCTTATCGCGCTGCACTACTCGCTTATCATCTTGGTCGAGACCTTCAAGGAGAATTACGGGCTCTATCCCTATCTTTGCATCTGGTTCCCGGATATTCTCTTTGTGATCGCCGGTCTCTTCTTCATGTGGCGCAACCATAAGTATTCTTAAAGATTATGCTTATCGCGCTCGATGAAAACATTAGGGAAGCGCAAGCTTCCTTCTCTTCAATTGGCGTCGCCAAAACTTTCCGGGGCCGGCCTCTCGACGCTTCCGTTATCAGGGACGCCGACATCATCTGCGTCCGCTCCGTCACGAAAGTGAA
>JAEEGL015021209.1_pt1 | contig 29836 bp, 27 predicted proteins | sample 9134231 | NCBI WGS metagenome assembly JAEEGL01 (sample SAMN16246548, study PRJNA631951) | gut metagenome | biome: gut microbiome; feature: rumen; material: fiber-attached | host: Bos | place: Iran: Karaj | collected 2018-10
AGCGCATTCAAGTTACCCAGATACAGTTTATCCTGGAAGCCCTGGGCGATTCGTGCCGCCGCTAGCGTAATCTTCCGCGTCACGAATGTCTCGCCACGCCGCTCGGATTCATGATTGAACAGGATGCCGTTGCAGCAGTACATCCCGTAGCTCTCCCGGTAGTTCTTCATGATCCAGAATCCATACTGCTTCGCCACGCCATACGGGCTGCGCGGATAAAACGGCGTCGTCTCCTTCTGCGGCACCTCCTGCACCAAGCCGAACAGTTCCGAGGTCGATGCCTGATAGATGCGGCAGGTATCGGCCAGACCGACGATACGGACCGCCTCGAGTAGCCGAAGCACGCCCAATGCGTCCACATCAGCCGTGAACTCCGGGACATCGAAGGAGACCTTCACATGACTCTGAGCAGCAAGGTTGTATATTTCATCAGGGCGAATTTCGGAGATGATACGAATGAGGCTGGACGAGTCGCTCATGTCACCCCAATGCAGGTTCACAAGGCGCTTCTTTTTCATGTCCCGGACCCATTCGTCCAGGTAAAGATGCTCGATGCGGCCCGTGTTGAAACTGCTGCTGCGGCGCAGGATTCCGTGGACCTCATAGCCTTTTTCGATCAGGAATTCTGCGAGGAAGGAGCCGTCTTGGCCAGTTATACCTGTGATTAATGCTTTCTTCATGAGCGTAAATGTTTATTATTCAATGAATGTGTCGAATAATATGAATACCAAACCACCTTTCAAACTGATATGGGGAGTGTACTTAAGAACATGATCTACGAACAGATAACGTGGATTATACTCCTGAGTAAAGTCTTGCCCTTCGATTTCCCAACAAATCCTAGCGCCTACATTTCTCTGGCTAGGAATGCATATTCACGCTATAGTGTTTCAGCATCAGCCTGATCAATTTATTAGCTGGTTTCCAGCAGATAATCAAAGCAACTGGGGCAGCCACATGCAACAATTCAACATTAAACGGCAAACTCCAATCGTGATACTTAGTGATGCATGTCCAATGGGTCGATATGGATCCGATACGGTTCGAACTGGGGCTCCAGCGGACGCTCGGAGGTGATATAGATAGCGCCATAGGGACGCAGCATCTCTATCACATGCTCCGCTATCTCAGTATTGATTCCATGGATACCAACATCATGATGAGCCCAAATGGCCGTATTCAGCAGTCCCCATTGTGCATTCGTAGCACGAGTATTTGTTTACCGAAGGCTGAGAAACACCCACTCCCACTGATTTCCATTTCCTTAAAACCAAGCGACTTCAAAAAAACACCTCTGCTTGTTTAGCTGAGTAGGAATTAATAAGACTGCTCACGATTGCAAAGTATGAATCCAAGAGACTATTCGCCTGCTCAGTTAGTGTATCAAGCTAATCCTTATCGACTATCATCGTATAAAAAATCTACGTTTCTTGCTTTTACCGAAACATTTCCCATACGGTTATTATTGATGTTAATTATACACTCACTGCCTTCAGTTTTAACATTGAACATTTTTATAATAACAGGGTTTTGCGTCACTATGTTACTAGTAACAATACTAAAAGATTTAGAACTGTCATCTGCCTTCAATCCATCTATAGTGATATTTGAAATATATCCAAGTGGTTTTGGATAGTAATTGCGTCCAATATGAATAACATCCCAATTTGTAACATCAGAATCCGATTCAATTATACATTTCTTCATATATAAATTTGGAAGACATTTAACCTCCAATTCTTTCCTGGAATTACTAAACTCTGAAAGCTGGGATATATACAATATGAAATTATGATCTTGATCCATCTTAAACACACAATTCTTATAGATTAAATCAAATGGAGTATAAGAGTTGTAGTCGTAACGATAATTACAAGGGTTGGCGTGGTCAAAAACGCACTTATCAAATTGCATCTTTCCAAACATAGAGCTTATTGGCATTCCACCTGTAATTGTACAATTCTTCAAATAGTAATCTTTCCCATAACAATGCAGGTCGAACCGATTAATCTGACAATTTTTTAATGTAGCTTTGTTCAAATTACTACATGCAAAAACTCCCCATTCGGCAGTTGCTCTAACATTCTCAATTCTTACATTCCATGCAGGATTGATTCCAAATGCATAACCAAACTTATCTATCTGTGAATAGGTATTATCCACATAAACATCTTTCATCAACACATTAGTGCAACCTTCAAAAAGTATTATCTGATCCCCATACAACATATCGTTCTTTGGCGTATGTATTGAGACATTTTTTACCTCTATATTGTTGATGTTCCGAGCCGTAAACAATAATGTTTTAACAGTCGAAGCAGTATCTCTGTTAAAAACCATGTTTTTAAACACTTTCTTGTCCGTGGTCGCTATCGCATAATTGCATTTGGGAGAGGATTCTTCATTGTCATACGGACATATCGGTCTATTTATAGCTACCCCATCACGCAGTAACAAGATATCTTTCCTTATTGCACCGTAATTGAACCCCTTTCTATTCTCAACCCAAGGATTAGTATCTTCAACAATTAGAATTACATAACCCGACCTCAATTCGGGATATGTCCTAAAATCATATGATATAAAACAATTCTTATCAATGTTGATTCCCGTCACCTTATTTGTTAACACGAATAAAACGAAATTATCCTTCTTCGTATTCTTCACATTTATGTTAACTTTACTGAAATCAGTCTTGTTTGACAGAGGAATACTCTTAGCATCTGAAGGTATTTCTAAAACAAGTTTTTGTATCCCTGTGTAATCTACCGTAGTATTTTGATTTATTGCCTCAACATGAGTATTGTATATAACCCAAAAACGCTCTTCTCCTGACTTTGCACCAGCAAGACCAAATTGATATGGAGAAAGTCCTTTCCCGTATGTGCTCAAGGCTAACAACATCAGCATTAAAAAAGAGATCCTCTTCTTTGCGCTTATTCGGAACAATAAATTACTCATATCAAAACCGGTTTCAAAATATATGCACTTATACCTCTGAGGAATGCAGATAATCGACTTTCGTCGCAGCATATTCTTTGCCTCCACTCGTTTCCACGTCTGCGTCGATATTAATAATCCATTCTCTTGAAGAATCCATTAGGCTCTGCTGTAGGATACTCGGGGGAAAAAATACCAAACAAAACCTTATCATTCAGCAATGGGTTAAACTGCACATTTGGGAATATCTTAACATCAAGCCCCAAATTTCCAAAGCATATAGCATTTATATAGTTGTAAAAGTCCTTCATGTAGAATTTCTCCGGCAGTTCTATTAGCCATCTTCAATCAATCTCTTAGGTATGCTTCTCCACAAAAAACAGCCCAACATGACGAATCAAGAATAAAGCATGAAGGTTCGGTGAGGGCAAATACACCTTCTCTCCATTTACTTCTACAGAATAAAAATCGTCATGCACAAGACTGTTGAAGATACCATCTATCTCCTTACTGCTCTTATGAGCATGAATATTCACAAAGTCAAAGTGGTGTGAACCCTTGCCATTCAAACACCGTATGGTAATATTGACATCCTTCAATCTGTGTACCCGTATACTCGGTTTAAGTCGCATCCGCTGGTTTTTGCTCTCAGGACTGCTCAATTTCCACACCAGGTCTATGTTCCGGTTTCGGTCAGTCTAACGAACATGCATACCCTTTCAGCACCATCATTTAAACACGCACCTATTATGCCACTCAGCCAGACTTCCTATTGTCTTTTCGTTCTGCAAACGACCCTCGTAGTTATGAAGTACCTCACCATTCAAGTCTCATCTTACCCGGCACGGAGCAGGCAAGACCATCTCCTTCTGAATTAAGTGCATCTAAAACAACAACTGTTAAGCCCTTGCCTGTCTGCAAGAGCTTTCAACTGCATCCAATCAGCCTGCTTGAAATGGCTTTTCCTTCGTGCCCAACCCCAGATCTAACAAAATAAATAAATTGTTCTGGAACCTCAGAGGTCATTCGTCTTATTAGAACTTACGCCACACCATTTTGTTGACTACACCAACATAACTTTGAATAATCCGCACCACCTTGGTACTTACATTCTCATCCACATAGTCTGGTACAGGAATACCTTGATGACCGTCCTTAATCAGACTTACAGCCACATCAACACTCTGCAGCAGGCCTACTGTATCAATACCACTGAGCACAAAACACCCCTTATCCAAAGCCTCTGGGCGTTCTGTAGAAGTACGAATGCACACTGCAGGAAACGGATGACCAATGCTGGTGAAGAAACTGCTCTCCTCGGGCAGAGTGCCGCTGTCGCTCACCACGGCAAAGGCATTCATCTGTAAGCAGTTGTAGTCGTGGAAGCCAAGAGGTTCGTGCTGAATGACACGTTTGTCTAGCTGGAAGCCACTAGCCTCAAGGCGCTTCTTGCTTCTTGGATGGCAGCTATAGAGGATGGGCATATCATATTTTTCTGCCATCTTATTGATAGCGGTGAAGAGGCTCATAAAGTTCTCTTCGGTATCAATATTCTCTTCACGGTGAGCTGAAAGCAAGATGTACTTGCCCTTCTCCAAGCCCAGGCGCTTATGGATATCGCTGGCCTCAATCTCTGCTAGGTTGTTATGCAGCACCTCAGCCATGGGGCTGCCGGTGACGTATGTACGCTCCTTAGGCAGACCGGTATCAGCCAGATATCTACGGGCGTGCTCACTATACGCCATATTCACATCGCTGATAATGTCCACAATCCTGCGGTTGGTTTCTTCGGGTAGGCACTCATCCTTACAACGGTTGCCAGCCTCCATATGGAAGATGGGGATATGCAGGCGCTTGGCACCAATCACGCTGAGGCAGCTATTGGTATCACCGAGCACCAGCACGGCATCCGGCTTTACCTCCACCATCAGTTGGTAGCTCTTGGCAATAATATTGCCCATGGTCTCACCCAGATCATTGCCTACTGCCTCCATATACACGTCAGGATCGGCCAACTTCAAGTCCTTGAAGAACACCCCATTCAGGTTGTAGTCGTAGTTCTGACCGGTATGTGCCAGCAATGTATCAAAATACTTGCGGCATTCATTGATTACTGCTGCTAATCTGATAATCTCAGGACGTGTTCCCACGATAATTAACAGCTTCAGTTTCCCATTATCTTTAAATTTATTCATATATTTATTATTCTACAGGTTCATAATATGTGTCTGGTCTGTTTGGGTCAAACATTTCGTTTGCCCACATAAATGTGATAAGAGGTTCTGTCTCAGAAAGATTTATAATATTATGAGTAAAGCCAGGTAACATTTGAATTGCCTTAATATCATCCCCTGTTACTTCAAAACTCATTATCTCATCAGAGCCAATTTGTCTTTCTTGTATTAAACCATGACCATACACAACAGAGAAAATCTCCCACTTTGTATTATGCCAATGTTGACCACGCGTTATTCCAGGATTACATATATTTACACTAAACTGTCCACAATTCATTGTCCGCAGAATCTCTACAAACGAACCTCTTTCATCGAAATTGTTTTTGGGCATAAACACCATTTTATCTTTAGGAAGATAACTCAAATATGTACTATATAATTTTTTTGCAAAACTTCCTTCAGGTATTTCAGGAATGATAAGGGTTGTTCTTTGGTTTTCAAACTGCTTTAATAGATCTATTATCTCACCCAGCTCTACATTATGAGTAATAGGAACGTAGCAATACCTGCCAAGTGGTCCTGGAACGACTTCTAATCCTTCAAACTCGCAGTGATGTTCCTCGTTTTTGAGAGAAGCTATCATTTCATCAACGAGATCATCAATATAAAGTAACTCCAACTCTACCCTCGGATTATTAACTGTATAGGGTAAATCATTTGCTATAGCATTACAGAACGTAGCTACAGCACTGTTATAGTTGGGGCGGCACCACTTGCCAAACAGATTGGGGAAACGGTAAACTAACACCTTGGCACCTGTCTCTTTGCCATACCTCAAAAACAAGTCCTCGCCAGCCCTCTTCGATCGCCCATACTCAGAATCACCGAAACGACCCGTCAATGATGCTTGTTGCGAAGAAGACAACATTACAGGGCAATTATTCCCATGCTTCTTCAGAGTATCCAGCAATGTGCTGGCAAAGCCAAAGTTGCCCAGCATAAACTCCTCCTGGTTCTGCGGACGGTTCACGCCTGCTAGGTTGAACACAAAGTCCGCTTCTTTACACCATTTGTCAAGTTCATCCAGAGTGGAATCCAAATCATATTCATACACGACATCCACAGCCACGCCATAGTTACGTGCTTTACCATCCTTAATGTTATTTAATTGTGCGCACAAGTTCCTGCCCACAAACCCCTTTGCTCCTGTTACTAAAATTTTCACTGTTCCTTTATTAATCTATTGCGTTATTTATTGTCTCCACAATGTACTTCACATCCTCATCGCTCACATACGGTCCTGCCGGCAGACACATACCCACTTTAAACAATGCCTCACTCAACCCATTCACATACGCCGGAGCATTCTTATACACTGGCTGCTTGTGCATCGGTTTCCACAGCGGACGAGCCTCAATCTGTGCCTGATCCATCAGCACACGCAGAGCCTCCACATTGGCGTTAGGCTCACAGTCCGTATGCGCACTCGTTGCAGCGTGAATCACACCAGCAGCTCCACCCACAGCACCTGACACGATGTTCTTGTATGCATTCTCCTGCCCCTTAATCTTCAGATTCTCATCCAGCGTGATGGTACACAGCCAGAAGTTAGAGTCATAGCGGCTGTCAGGATTGCCGTGCACCTTGATGCCCCTCACATCTTTCAGCAGCTCCTCATACAGAGCCTGCACGTGCTTGTGGTGCGCAATATGGTCATTCACCACTGTCATCTGCCCACGGCCAATACCCGCACAGATATTACTCATACGGTAGTTATATCCAATCTTCTCGTGCTGGTAATACGGATAGCTCTCACGATACTGAGTTGCATACATCATAATCTCACGCCACTCATCCTCGTTTGCTGTTATCAGAGCACCACCACCAGAGGTGGTTATCATCTTATTACCATTGAAAGACAGCACACCATACTTACCAAATGTGCCCAACACCTGACCACTCCAGCGGCTACCCAAACCCTCAGCAGCATCCTCCACCACAGGAATTCCGTACTTGTTGGCAATCGCCATAATACGGTCAATCTGATACGGCATGCCATACAAAGCCACCGGCACAATAGCTGCAGGCGCTTTGCCCGTCTTGGCAATACGGTCTTTAATAGCCTCCTCCATCAGTTCCGGATCCATATTCCACGAATCCTTCTCCGAATCCACGAACACCGGTGTTGCCCCCAAATACGTTATCGGGTGACTTGAAGCACAGAATGTGAAGCTCTGCACTATCACTTCATCACCAGGCTTCACGCCAGCAGCAAGCAGCCCCAAATGCACTGCAGCGGTACCTGCGGACAATGCCACCACACGTTTGTTTTCACCAACAAATGCTTCAAGGTCTTTTTCAAACCCATTTACGTTAGGACCAAGGGGCACCACCCAATTTGTATCAAAAGCCTCTTTGATGTATTTCTGTTCTAAACCTTCATCAGACATGTGCGCAAGGCACAGATAGATTCTTTTTCTCTCAACCATAATATATGATTCTATTAGTTCCCTTTGAAATGCGCCATGATGGCATTATATGTATGCTCTACTAGATAATTGTTCTTCAAGAACTCATACCCCTTCTCGCCCATTGTTTTCCTATCGGCCGCCAGCATTTTATTCACTAAAACCGTGAAATCATCAGGCTTCACACTCTCGCACCAATAGCCATAACCATTCTCCTCTGCAATCTTACCGATGTCCGTGTTCACATCTGTAGCACACAGAACCGGCATCTTGTTTTCCAGATAACTCAACAAGCGCGAAGGATAATTTGGAATAGTGAACCGATGGTCAAGGAATATCATTCCTACATCACAATACTTCACCAGTAAGTCATAATCCGCCTTGGGCAAACCCTGCATTACTTTCACATTCAAATTATAATTTTGGTGATACCATTCCTCCAGACGTATGTATTCTGTTCCCGTTCCAACCACCACAAAGTAGCAATCAGTCCTCTTTTTATTCACATCCAGACACTTTACCAGATAGTCGATTCCTTGCGGCTTACCCAAATTGCCACCGTAGATAAAGATGGGGCAGTCAACTGGCAGGTTATACTTCTTTTTTATATAATATTTCTCAGACTTCTCCTGCCCAGTCTCTAAAACCTCATTTCTCAGCTCTACACTATTTGGTGCCACCTCTACCCTCTTAGGATCAATCTCTGGATTATGCTTTAGCAAGAACTGAACATTCGCAGGGCTCATGCACCCGATATAATCTGAGGCTTTGTAAAGAGCCTTCTCTTTATTCCTAAAGAACTTGTACAGCAACCCTTTCACGCCAGTAGTTTTCATCATTCTAATGTCGACAGCATTCTGAGGGAAGATATCTTTTAACTGGAGATATGATAAGGCTTGAGGATTCTCACGTTTCAAGTACTTCACCACATTAGTAAAAGTGATAGGAGGTGTGCTGTAAGTAATCATGTCAAACTTCACGTCTCCAAGATATTTCTTAATGGCAGACTTAAACTGGCTCTCTATCAAGAGTGTTCCTATCCCTTTTTCCACGATGTTTGTCTTCTGAACATTCAATGTCTTCACATTCAGAATCTTTACACCATGGCTATCTACCAATGAAGTCTCTTGGCCAAGTCTTCTCTCTGCAGATTTGACAATAAAAACCAGATGCCCTTCGTTCCTAAATTTCCGCATAAGGTCATGATAAATCCCCCTCTCTTCAATGTCAGTGATAGGGGCAAGTGTCATGAAAACAATATTCATTTTACTCGTGAAATTTAATTGGTTTTGCAGGTACGCCTACTGCAGTGCAATGAGCAGGTAAGGTCTTTGCAACGACAGCACCTGCACCTACAATGGTATAATCTCCTATTTCCAACTGATTTATAATCTTAGCGCCCGTACCCACATATACGCCTTCTCCTATGTTTACTTCTCCTGAAATATTGACGGAGGGCATAAAGGCTGCCAAATTATTAATCACAGTATCATGCCCGACGGTGCATTGTAAGTTTAAAATAACAAAATCCTTAATCTTAATGTTGGTGGTTATCATCACACCTGCACAAATAATACATCCTTTCCCTATTTCAACAAATTCTTTATCGCCAATCCATACGGATGGATGAATTAGAGTTGGATAATCAACATAAGGATTGGAGATATGATCCAGAATTTTTTTCTTTATAACAGGACTGCCAATAGAGACGGCTAAACTAATAGGGGTTTCCCATTTATTAAGATCTTCTGTTTTACCCAAAATAGTATAGCCATTAACCATTATGCCTTTCTCATATCCATCATCAAAGAACCCTACAATATTCCATGTGGGTCCTATCTTATTAATATCCTTAATAAGTGCTAGTACTTCTCTACCAAAGCCACCAACACCAAAGATTGCAATATCCTTCATTATTTACCTACTATAAATACATAATTTGTCGTGGCGCTTCCACCAATATTCAGCATCATACCATTCTTGGCATCCTTCACTTGATACTTCCCAGCTTTGCCAGTTACCTGCTTATATAGGTCAACAAACATCCTTGCACCAGAAGCACCAACCGGATGGCCACAACCAATTAGTCCGCCAGAGGGGTTAATAGGCTTAGCACCATCAAAGGCAATGACTCCATACTCTACGGACTCACACTCCTTTCCAGGGTCACTTATACCAAAAGCAGAAATAGCGGCAAACTCAGAACTACTAAAGCAATCGTGAGTCTCGAACACATCAATGTCATTAACGGTAAGACCGGCCCTACGGTATGCATCCAAACAAGCCTGACGAGTCCAAGGAAGAACGTATTCTGAATTGGCGTTATCAGCTATCTTCTTGTCAAAGAGCAAAGGTGCAGTTCTGTGACCATAGCCTTTCACAAAGGCTTTGCCCTTCAGTCCTTTCTCCTTGAGATACTTCTCAGAACAGAGTACTACTACAACAGCACCATCAGTTACCTGTGAGCAGTCGCTAACACCAAGGAGACCTCCAACGTTTGGATTACTCTCCGTTCCACGATGTGTGGCCTCTTCATAACTCATAAACCACTTGCGAGTCTGTGCCAAAGGATTACGCTTTGCATTAGCGTAATTAATACAAGATATTGTAGCTAGAGCATTGAGATAACGCTCTTTGTCAAGACCATATTTCTCAATGGTAGCATCAGCCAAACGGCCAAAAAGTTTCGGAAACGGCAGATCAATACCCTTACCCTCTTTCTCGTAATAGGCTGCACGGCCCAGGATGTCACCACCCTTTTTAGAGTCAACAGACTTCATTATCTCCCAGCCAACAACAATGCAGACATCATATTCTTCTGCCTCAATCTTAGTGATGGCTGCATCCAGTGCCACAGAGCTGGAAGCACAAGCTGCTTCATATCTGGCAGAAGGCACACCATAGAATGCAGGATTCACTTCCGTCAGGAAAGCACCGAGGTGTCCCTGGCTGATATATTGCTCTGCAATAAAGTTTCCAACAAAAGCGGCCACACGATTCTCCTTGTTCAGAGCCACCATTTCATCAAAAGTAAACTCTGCATCTTTGAAACCATCTTCAACAGCCTCTTTCAACAAGGCAATCATATTCTTGCCTTCTTTTGTCCAGTTGCGCTCAAAATCGGTCTGAGCGCCACCCAGTATATAAACCTTCTTTTTCATAGTGCTCACTCCTTATTTTGCTTTGAAATAGATTCTGTAATCGTATTTGCTCTTGATCTGCTCGCCAATGATGTGGTCAATATCCACGGCATTCACAATCTCGGGTTTCAAGCGTTCTTTCATCAATGCGCCCAGGTCACAAACACGGGTGAAAGCCTCCATCATGGCAAAGGGAGGGCACCAAGTGAAACCTGTTGCCATCACATCATCGGCCACACGCAAGTCGTAGCCCACATGTTCAGCTGTATATAGAGCGTACACAATGTATCTCAATAGGAAACGCAAGCAGATGTCTGCCTCCTGGCTCTTATTCCCTATCAGTACACGGATAGCATCATCATAGTCACCATCACGCAGATAATTTTTCATCTGAAGAGCAAACGGGAAGGTGTATTGAATCTCATCACGGTATATACCCAACTTGATATCATATACCATCATACGCTTGTCACCACTGTCGTTCTTGATCAGTTTGTACAAACCTTCGCCAGACTTACGTCCTAACTTCCTTTGATCAATCAGTTTCTGCACGTACTCGGGTAGGATGAACTTATTGTGAACATAGTCATTGGTGTTCTCGTAGATATTATCTACAATGGCCTTATGCACGTCCAATCCCACAAAGTCTGCCGTAGTGATAGGCGGCATTGTTCTGCCAGTGAACGGACCTAGCAAAGAATCAATGTAGTCAATACCGCCATTATCCTGATAACGCTCTGCATACTGCAAGGCCTCATTCATAAAGTAGAAGCCAATACGGTTGCCAAGGAAAGCCGGCAAATCTTTGCTTTCTGCCACTGTACGGAACAGCGTGTGGGTTAAATACTCCTTCAACTTTCCATACATAGCCATATCGCTATACGGGGAGGCAGTTAGTTCACAAAGCGTGAGCTGGTAAGGAGGATTGAACATGTGGACGCCAAAGAATTGGCTTCTCACTTCTTCTGGATAACACTCAGCCAGTCGGGTAATGGAAAGGCCAGAGGAGCCTGTGCAGGCCACGGCCCCTTTCTTCAGGGACTGGCCAATCTTGGTGTGCAGTTCAATCTTAAGTTCAAGATTCTCAGCTGCACTCTCAAACACAAGGTCAGAATCCTTCACGCAATCTGCCAGCATACTATAATCAGCAGCGATCATATGGCTCTGGATACTATCTGCCTTTACAGACTTACCGGCTCTTACGGCAGCTTTCTTCGACTTCTCCTTGTCGCGGCTTACCATATACACTATGGCATTCCCGAAAGATGCGAATATTGCCGATACATTCGCGCCCATGGTCCCGTTAGCTCCCACCACAGTGACAGTTTTAACTTTTATCATAAATAATAATTGGGGTTGCTTAGTTCTAATTGGTTCCGTCAAATGCCTCCATTGTTGCTGCTGTTGCGGAGTTGATATCTTTTCTCATCAGTACATTCTTGATGGTAATAAATACTACTCTAATATCAGTCCAAAGAGTGCAATGATCTACATACCATACATCAAGTTTGAATTTCTCCGTCCAGCTGATAGTATTGCGTCCATGACATTGTGCCCAGCCAGAAATACCCGGTCTCACTTCATGTCTGCGAGCCTGTTCAGGGGAATAAAGTGGTAGGTACTGTACAAGAAGAGGTCTTGGACCAATCAAGGCCATATCACCCTTCAAGACATTGATTAATTGTGGTAACTCATCAATACTAGTAGAACGCACAAACTTGCCCACCTTTGTTAACCTTAGCTCATCAGGCAGCAGTTTACCATCTTTATCCCGCTCATCTGTCATGGTCTTGAACTTTATAACTTTGAATACCTTCGCATCTTTCCCTGGCCGTTCTTGGAAGAAGAACGCTCCTGCTCCCTTATTGGCAAAATGTAACCAAATTGCAACAATCATCAAAAACCAGCCAATTATTAACAAGGCTATCAGTGCAATGCAAAAATCAAAAAATCTTTTAAAAAAATGTGAGTACATATATTTTCTTTCCGTTAAAGAAACAACTACTTAAAAACCTTCAAGTACTCCTTCTTTAACTCATCCAACTTCAATTTTCTATTAAGATACTCTTCAATATTCTTCCTCTTGGTCTGAATGGCCACATCATCCATATCGATAATCTGTTGGATGGCCTCCTTGAAACCATTTTCATCGGTTAATGGCAAAGCCCAACCAGCACGAGCGCCATTCATATCCGTCCATGGTGTCTGGTCGCTGATGATAGGAACACAGTTTGACACAAGAGCCTCCGCTATTACATGCCCATAGTTCTCACTCAATGTAGGGAACAAAAAAGCATCATACTGACAAAAAGTTTTATGAATCCCATCATGGCTCAATACTCCTTTATAGCTAACCACTATATTTGCAGGGAGTTCCTTAATTGCATTCTCACACTCTTTCCAATAGTTTTCATCCTCCTTGGGACCATATATATCAAATGTTACATTACCTTTAGCCTCACTAAAGAATTTAATGGCATTTAGCAAATTCTTCTTCCAAAGAATGCGCGATATAAAAACAAACTTGCCGTCACCTGCAATCTTTTCATTCCTCTTTGGTAAATTCTGTGGTATCGAAGGAATATTTGACAACAAATGAACCCTATCCACTGGTACTCCAAGATATTTGCATATTACTTCTGTTTCTTCATCACTCGTTGACTGAAAAACAACATTATCAAGTAATCTCATCATTCGCAAAGCTGCAATATAAGGAATCTTCTTGTACTTCTTCTGGAAAGCGCCCGCACATAGTTCACCACGAGGTGCTAATACCACTTTTAGCTGATGCCTCTTTGCTAGTTTTAAGCACGGAAAGACACACTCTTGGAATAAACCTTGTAAATAAACATAATCGGGCCGCAATTCTAGTATTGTTGATTCAAAAGTATCACTGTTGTACTCTAAATTGCAGACATATTTCACCTTAGCATTCCCTCGTTCATTCCACCCTTCAGAGATTCCCGAATAAGGTATTGTTTCACCCATGTCGTGATTATGAGTCAGTATATAACAGTCTGCACTCTCTTTCATCAATGTGCAGAAATTATCAGTACTTACCGGAGGCCCTCCAAATTTTCTACCGGGTAAAAAACCACTCATAATAATCAGAATCTTCATAAAGTATCGATTTAAATTTTCCCTATTTCGATGTTTAAAAAGTCAGAATAAAACTCCCATCTATTCTTTTCATTATAAGAGCGGCAATTATTCTTGTATGTTTCTTGATCCTTCATAATATCTTCTATAGCCTCAGAAACGTTATCTGAAGCTATACCAATCCCATAAAACTCTAACTCTTTCTTCAAGGTTGGATTATCATTGCCTACCATTGGCAAAAGTATACTTGAATACTCATAAACTTTATTAGATGCACAATAACGATTGTTTAAAGAATTATTAGGATAATAGACGTATCCCAAATCGCAGTATGATAAAAGAGAGCCAAGAGCATAGTATGGAACCTTTCCCGTAAAAGCGTACTTTACTCCCTCTTTACCATCTAGCCGTTGTTCGAGTTCTTGTCTAGCATTGCCATCTCCCACTACTAACAATTTATACTTGGGGCTAAGATCTATAACAGCATCAACTAACTTATCTAAACCTCTACCCTTCGTCACAACGCCAGCATATACAATGGTTGGCATGCATTGGCTAAAAAAAGAACTCAAATTATCCATTATTCTGTTCACCTCTTCGCTTTTTTGTATGGACAATTGAGATACGTTAGGAATGGTTAAAGGTTGATTTGTCAGACCATAATACTTTCTCATCAACTGCCCTCTTTCAGAACTGGCGCAAATTAGAAGGTTAACCCTTTTTACAATTCTTTGTTCGAACCATCTAAAAAAGGACAGCCTTCTATCTTTGATACCCTCTTCTGGAATAATTAGCTCATGGGCATCATAAACTATCTTTACAGGATAACTTACTACAATTAAATAATAAGCCAATAACGCAGAATAGTAATCATGACAATAAACAATATCTGGCCGCTCATCCTTAATTATTCTAATGGCCGATCTTATCGATTCCAGAAGCCCTATTAAACCAGAATGTCTGACCCGAACTAACCTATTCTCGTAGTTAGATTTAATTAGTTCTCGTTGGTGCGCAACACTTACTAAAACCAACTCATTCTCTTGTGATAAAGTCTCAGCTGCTCTTTGAACTCGGGCGTCTGTGGTTATATCGCCATATACATACATTACGATTTTTTTCATCTACCACTTTGATATAGAATTCTTTAAACTATCCATAGTCATAAACGTATCTGTTTGTTTATGTCTAATGATAAACTCTTCCAATTTAGATATAGAGAGTTCACTCGCATTTTTTGGATGTCCAATAAGAACCATATTTTTGTCTCCGGTTCTCTTTATACTATTATAGTAGTCTTCAAGAAACAGAGAGTTTGCCCCGTCTATTGAGCACAACGTAGTTAACCCTCTAAAGCTCTTAATTACGTTCTTTAAAGGACTTGTTCTTCCTTTATCCCTAATTGGTTCTCCATCCCTGTAAACTACTTTAGGACTATATGATTTGTATTTCCGTCTAAAATAAAAAAGGTACTGAAATGAGCTCCATTTTTTAGATGATATAGATACTTCTAAAAAACCATGCTTTTTAGACAATTCTTCTTCGTGTACACTATTGGCAAATGTATAGATAGTCTTTGAAGGTATCACGCTATAGTCGTATGTATGAGTCTCGGAGAGATATTTCAAGTTCCTTGCTACTGATGAATCTATTAATATATCGTTTTGATTAAAGAGTTCTTGATAGTTTATCCCCTCTAAACAGTATCCACCTGCTCTGAAAGCTGTCAAACGTTTCCCGATTATTTGCTCTACTAGTCGTTTTGATTTTGAAAAACTGTCCTCAAGCAAACTAATATCCTCTATATCGCTCATTTTATAATGAGCATCATCAATATCCCAGCCTTTTGCAGTTTTGTTAAAATTGGAAAAAAGCCACTGGGGATGGAAATGAAACTGAATGTCTTGGCCAGATTCGTTCAATTCCACTAAATTTGCTTCTACTGCACTCCAATCCTTTTCTAATTCTGGATAATGATTCTTTAATTCATAAAGACGTAGTAAATATGCACCATCAACAAATATGGTATTATAAACTCCATGCTCCTTTGAAATGGTATTAAGGGCCGTCATCGGACGAATCAAACAGTTTTGAACTGTTCCTGACTTTTGACCTAGAAACAACTCATAGTCAAGAGTTATAAATATGTTCATAGCATAATATAATCTATTGCGAACTTTGAGTCCGAGAATTTTCTTGATCTATAATATCTTTTGTATATGTGTGCTTTAAAAAATTCTTAACACTAATAATTGTGCTATACAGCGATACTTTGAATGGTGAGATGGAGTACTTCCAAATAAAACCTGTTCGTAATTCTCCACCGAAACGGGACTTGAACCGTTGTATGCCTTCTTGCTTTGAACCAGATACCGGATTGATACGTGCACCAACAAAATCATACCATTTCACACCACGTCTCTTCATATCCTGAATAGCTGTCCAATGAAGCAAATTCATAGCTCCAGAATGAGTTTTTTCAGCAGAGCCTCCGTTCATATAATAAGAGCTATAACTTGACCATGCAAGTAAAGATGCTCCGACGGGTTCCCCGTTATAAAGAGCCACATAAAAGTCCCAATTTGGCGATGCAGAGAGTTTCTTGAATTCGGTCTCTGATATTCCACCAAGATGTTGTCTTGCTGCTGTTGCATTAATCAACTTCCAGCAGGCCTCTTTATACTCATTAGCATTTGTGATGATGACTCCATCTTTTTGTGCCTTTCGTATAACGTTCTTATGTTTGGAGTGTATTGAATCAAATAGTTCCTCCTCCGATTTTGTCAAATCAATAACATACGATCCGAACGGGCATGATATTGAACCTTCAGGGACAGCACCAAACAAAGCACATGTATGTGGTGCTGCTATATAGTCGGCTATACGTTGTTCCTTCACATACTCTACGACCTCATTCAGAAAGTGTACCTCTCTTTCCTTCGTAGCCTCGCCAATCACTCCTGTCACGAATCTCATATATGAGAATCCGAATTTGGTCTTCTTGTAAAATGGTAATGCTAAATCCCCATCAACAAAATAACCATAATCATTGGAATAACTAGTCAAAAATTCCGAGGAAGCAAGATAAGGCGCGTTGGGTAAAATAAGTTCATCAGTTATAATCATATTAAAGCTTTATTTGTTCTCCAATCATCTTTTCTAACTCATCAGAACATTCTGTTTCTCCAGGAGTAAATGTAAGTTCCCCAAAAATGGGCTTATTATTTATTACATAAAAATCTACTCGTACAAACCGAAAAGGTCTTGACAAAACTGATGCTATTCTCTTCATATCTTCAAATGGCACCGGCTTTTCTGCAATGTCGGCCACCGGATAGCCCTTTAACATCCACTCATCGTGTGGATTCCAATCCATATCATAGAAACGACGCTTATGAGAATGTGCTGTTCTATCTGTCATCATTTCAACACATATTGGTTTCCCGGCAACACAAAAAAACTTATAATCAGCCAGAGAGGTTGAATTATAAGGTGATTTATCGCTTAATAATTCTTCAATTAAAATTTTGGGTGGAATTTTACTATAATGAGGGTCGCCTGAATATTTAGAATAATCTCTCTTTAACCAAGCGTTTAATTTCTTGACAATAGCCGTCAAGTCAGCTTTTCTTTTGTCTTTTACTATAATATTCGTCCCGCTTGCATTATTTGTCTTAGCCACAAAACAGTTCGGTAAGGCATTAAAGTCTATTTGTGTTGCATCTTCATATACTCCATATACTACTGGCAATATTTCCTCATATCCGCATTCTCTAATATACTCCCTAACCTTAACCTTATCAGCACACTCTGACCATCTGGATGTATCTGTATTGAAACTCAAATAAATAATTTTCTCATCCATTGTCTTTGGATTCGATAGATCAATCACCCTACCAGTATTAAGATAGTATCTTAATCTGTTGTATTCGAGCAAATTAAAACGTCGATAATACTCTAACTTAACTCTGTTAATTACTTTCTTAATCATTTTTAATTCGATATTATGATATGACTTATGCGATCTTTCTCTAACATATACAGCGAAATTGCTATTGAGATGCCAAAAAACCCAATAGCATCTTGCATGATATTGATAATTGCTATGAAAACAATAAACAATTTATATGGCGCAGCGTCTTTGAAAGTCTTTTGCCGTCCTGCTTTGATAAATAATGAAATAAACAGCAAAAGCCCTAATAGGCCAAAAGAAATCAAAAGAGCCGGGTAACCAGCATCTGACCTATTAAAATTCATATTTGACACTAAAGATTTTTCAAACTTTCCATATGATGACTCAGGATGAGGTATGCCTGAACCTAAAACATATGTTACTATATTGCGCGGATATTCCCAAATCCCCATTTTGTATTCAATTATGCGCCAATTTGAATTATCCTCATCAACATCTGTTAACTGAGAATCCGTAACATCAATCATCGACGACACTATTCCACTCTTATCTCGTTCAGCGACAAAACCCAAAACAGAAGAAAAACTAGACATCACTAGAATCACAATTATAGTTAATATCACCTTACCTGCTACCCCCATCCGCTTAAACAAATAGACAAAAGTTATAAGAATAGTAGCTGCAATGATCAATCTCGTCAAACCCAACATTACCATAACGAAGAATAATACTGTTATGGCTATCCAAAAAGGGCTTATTGCTTTATCTTGTATCTTGCATAAGCAACAGAAATAACCTAAGCATACTATATCATAACTCCTTATTATTATTCTAAAGAAACCCCTGCTATCATTTAATTCTTCATCACTTGCGAATAAAGGAACTGGAGCATTAAGCAGAGATATCGTCCATAGCAGGATATAAATAATCGAGAATAGAATTATTAGCCGGAAAATTTCTGAGCTAGAAGGTTTATATCTAAGCAATATGAAATAGTACAGATAAACAAAATACCAACTCGTAGAACGGAAACTAAGTGATAAACCTTGACCCCAAAAGATGTATGCCATTATCATTGAGACTAATAGCAGTATAACAAAAAACTTCACATACTTGCTATATGAACCTTTTTGATACTTTTTAATAAAAAGCTCTTTGAAATACAAGATTAGTAGTACAAAGGATAAAATAAAGCATGGCAACTTTGTTATTGAAGAAGAGAATCCCACATAATAATAGAATCCCCAGTAAACAATTGGTGTCAAATACAAGAATAGACTCCTTGCAATACTTTTTTCTCTCATTGTTTATATATTACTGTCTCAATTAGACACCATTGAATTATCCATGTCACCTCTCAAACCTGCTTTATATCCCAAATAAAAGTTCCTAAAAATCAATCTTTGGTCTGAATCGAAAGGATGTAATAAAACCGGTATAGTTGCTAAGAAAAGCCTAATCACACGACGAAACTTAGAAGTGAATGGAGGGAGATGTTTTTTGTATAAATAAACAATGTTACGCCCATGGAGATAATACATAACCGGTCTTCGTGTTATTTTCCCCTCCGGATTGATATGACAGTGATATGCAACGCAACTCTTAGTCACAGCTTCTTTGAAACCAGCTTTTTGTGCACGATAATACATGTCCAACTCGTCTGCATACATAAACAGTTTATCATCCTGCAATCCTACTTTCTCATAAAACTCTCTTCTTGACAGGCTCATACCTCCCGTAACATATTCTGCTTCACGAAAAGGAGGTAACGATGGATCGTTTAGACGTAGTCCTACAAAGGGACGTTTATCTATCCCTAATAGGTTCAACTGACTACCATAGCACTCAATAACATCTGAGTTTGGACTTAAAAGTACTGGACTTACCATTCCATATCTCTCATTTGTATGAAGAAAACGAAACAACGTCAGAACATCTTTGGTACAAATCTTAATATCATTGCCAATAAGCATAATAGAATCTACTTCTTTATCTTTAAGTGCCTCCTTTATGCCATCATTATAAGCGCCAGTACATCCCCCATTAGTCGTTCTCTCAATGATTATTGAATCTTTGAAATAATATTTTACTTGGGCTAAATACTCTGGATCAGAGTTATTATCAACTATGATATGTAAATATAAGGAATCTTTATACTCCTCATAATGCTCACACCATTCTTTAAACTTATACCCATCATTCTGGGTTATTGTTATACCCGCTATTTTCATTATTCCCTACTAATTTCTTGTTCTTAATTCGATTCATTAATGAAGATAAAATATCTATGTTCATTTCTTTTTTTAGCACAATAAGCGAATAGGCTGTAGATATCATAATAAGCAATGCTCCTATCGAATAACTCAGCACCAAATCGTCAATTTTCCTAACAAATGCCGTTACAATAGTAAGGCCGCATATTACAACCAACTCAATCAATACTCTTCGGCCAATGCCTATATTGTATCTTTTTTTACAAATTATAAAATAAATAATCAATTGGGCGAGGACATTGATTGCATATGCCATCCCAAGTCCTGTTAGGCCTTTCCAATAGTACAGTCCCCAGAAAAGTGGTATCGATACTGTATTGAACAAAACCGCAATAATGAAATACAGCTTAGCCTCCTGTTTAACGATAAGGATATAACCTAAACAGTTTGAAACCACAGAGATTACAATACCGAGAATGGCCCAGTCTGTGTATTTCAGGGCATCAACAAACTCACTTGAATAGAGTATATCTATCGCTATCGGAGCAAGGAAAACAAAAAGAATTACCAAAGGAAAAACCAGTATCAAACCCGCACGCGACTGCTGGTCTGACTCTACTTGCAATCGAACATTGTCTTTGTTTACCGCAGCAATCCTGGGATAATAATCTGTATTCAATGCCGTGGTCACCATGCTAAAATACGATACCACCAAAACAGAGCCTGCATTATACAAACCTACATCTATCAAACCTCCCATGTTTTGGATAAAAGCAAGAACCAACATGTTAAAGAAAAAAGAAAGAAAGTTCGCAGTCATCATTGAAGATCCCATCTTTATCATAGGAAAACCTTCCTTCCAGACTTCTTTCATTGTAAGCGATACTTTCTTATATTTTATCCTCCTAACATAATATGTTGAAACTACCGCTGTTGCAACGGCTGAAATAATAATTGATGGTACAATACCTTTCTCTCTAAACAGGAAGAATAAGGGAACGCCTGTCATTAGAGCCGCCACAGCACCCAGCATGCTGGCATAAGCAAGAGAACGTAATCTCCTCATTCCCTTGAGTATAGCAAGTTGGTTATCTACCAAGATATCGAACGCAACAGCAAGAGATAGGACAATAAATGGTATTGTATACTGATAGTTATTAAACGATATCTTACTCAACAGTGGTGATAGTAGAATCGTGACAAACAGACCAAATAAAGAGGTTATGAACACCAATTTATGTGTCAAAGATATCGTCCTTGAAAAGGCCTCCACCTGCCCTGAAGCATTTGCTTCAGAAACATCTTTTACTGCGCTTTGAGATATACCCAACCCTGCGCCAGTCTTAATCATGTTAATCGTGTTATTGTAGATTCCAATGACACCCATTCCATTGGGACCCAACAATAACGCTACTATCTTATTTCTTATCAAAGATACCAACAGTCGGACTACCTGCACGAAACCGAACAGGAATGTTGACTTAAAAATACCCTTGTACTCTGATTTATGATCTGCCATCCGACAGTATAATTTCACATCCACCACCCTGAGGGCAGTGCAATGAACTTATTATAAAATTCTGCTACGCCATTGGGCATCTCCTGCTTACCAAACACGGAATAATAAGTGTTGGGCAGGTGCACCGCAGAGCAAGCATAGCCCCATTTCTTGAACATCTTCATATCTGCCTCTTTATTGTTCGAAAGGATACCATACACCCAATAATTGGGTTCAGTATCTTTCAGTCTGACAAAATCAATCAGCGAAGGCATATCAAAAAGCTTCTTTTCCCAGTTCTTTGCGTTATTAACCTGTTTATTTAGCAAGTCATCAATTATCTCCATCTGACAACACCCTATGTAACCATTCACGTCACTAGGCGTAGCATTGACACTTGGAATACTGATATCGCAGGTTGCACTAATCTCTCCATTGGCATCACGGAAGATGCTCCTATCAATACCCAAGTCACGGATTATAACAGCTTTTTTAAATAAATCTTCTTCTTCGAAAACAAGAGCCCCTCCCTCGATAGTATTAGGTAATCTGACAGTCTGGAAATTGAAGATTGATATAGGTGTTCCCACATTACCAAGTCGCTTGCCTTTATATTTGGATCCAAATGCCTCTATGCAGTCATCAATCACCATAATACCCTTTTCTTTTCCAATGGCGTTGATTTCATCCACATATCCAGGATAGCCGCAGAAATGATAGTTACAGATAAGTCTGGTATGGGACGTTATCTTATTTCGTACACTATCCGGATCAAGAACGCCATGGCAAGGATCAATATCAGCCCATACCACCTTTAGACCCGCCTGCGCAAACGGCATAGTGGATTGTAGGCAAGACATTGGCGTAGCTATTACCTCGTCTCCGTTGTTTATTCCGATTGTTCGAAGCAAAACTAACCAGGCGTTACTATAGGAGTTAGTATATAAAACGTGGTTTACGCCTATATAATCTGCCAACTTCTTCTCAAACTCTTGCGCCCACTTGGCGTAATTCAACACTCCTGAATGTAGAATGTTATCCAACTCAGGGAGTTCTGGCATATAGGGTTTATATAATGGAATCATTGATTACATATATTTAAAAAATGCGGTCTTTGTATTCTAGTTTTATTATACCATCACAGTTAAATGACATTGTGTATACTCCATCATGTGGTGTATTAAATACCACACATGAAGGCTCAATTAAGGCCCATCCATATTTCTTGTAAAACTGGATAAGCTCTTTTTTGCAGAATAAAAGTCCTTTATGATTATTATCGTTTAGCCATTTATTGACACTTTCCATCAGCTGCTTCCCTAAACCCACACCATGCTTTGCAGAGCACACGCATCCTATACCAATAAACAAAGTGTCAACTCCATTTACGGTAGCAATGATGGGAGATAAGGTCATGTAGGCCATATCTTCACCATTTTCTTTTAAGAATACATGTAAATCTTCTGGTTGCATATTGTCAATAATCCATTTCAACTGACTTTCAACGGGATGAGGCCAAGCAACATTCTTAACCGTAACCGCCCGAAGGAGGTCACGGAAAAGAATGTCGTCATGTTTTATGATTGTTAATTCTGCCATCAGAGAATTACCAGCCTTTCTTGATTACTTCAACAATTTTTGCTCTTGTTTCTTCATCAACCCACCAGCCGCAAGGAATGTGTACGAAGTTAGTATACCACTCCTCCATGCCTGGCAGATCACGCTTAGACTCTTGGAAAATACTGTGGGTATCACTACGATGATGCAACTGTGAAGCCATAATGCCATTAGCCTCCATCATCTTACAGAAGTCATCGCGACGTTCAACCTTCATCGTATAAAGCCAGTACGAGCACTCTGTATTGCTGTTGTAACGAACCATCTGTATGCCAGGAACGTTCTTCAATGCCTCATCGTAAAACTTGCCATTGGCAATATAAGTACCAATCACATCATTGATGTGCTTCATCTGACACAGACCAATAGTAGCATTCACGTTGTTCATAGCGTACTTATAGCCTACCTCGGTAATGTCATTATCCAAACGACTCTTATCTTTTGAAAGGCCAAACCAGCGTAGCTTTCTTGCTCTATCCATCTGACTGCCTTCACGCATAGCCAAGAAGCCACCATCAACGGTGGTCATGTGCTTGATGGCCTGAAGTGAGAAGATAGTATAAGCAGAGTTGCAGCCAGTCATCTTGCCATTGTACTTACTACCCATCGCGTGGGCAGCATCTTCAATGATAGGGATATTGAATTCTTCAGAAATTTTGGTGAACTCATCCATATCACAGACCATACCAGCATAGTGAACCATCACAATGGCTTTGGTTTTTTCGGTAATAAGTCTACGGACACTCTTAGGGTTAAGTAGTCCATTAGTGGGATCAACATCACCCCAGACCACCTTGGCGCCTACCATAGCAATAGAGGTGTTGGTTGGCTCTGCAGTCATTGGGGTACTGATAATCTCGTCTCCAGGCTTCACACCTGCAAGAATATAAGCAAGGTGGAGAGCATCTGTACCAGAATGAACAGAGATAATATTGTCGTTACCAATATATGCCTTGAACTTATCCTCAAAGTCAAAAACGGGCTGGCCTGTAGCAACATAGCCGCTATAAAGGATTTCTTCAAGAGCAGGCATCAACTCCTCTCGAGGAGGAAAATATGGTTTTACTAAAGGAATCATAACAATGATTATTCACTTTACGATATTAGGTATTCCGTTCAATTCGTTCTGTATATATTCCAACGATGCAATCTTCGCCTTCGTTTCCTCTAGATTCAGTCTTTTCGTATTATTTGAGTTAAATTCCTCAATAGTAGCACGTTTGGTATCACCATCCTTGAAGTACTTGTCGTAATTCAAGTCGCGATTATCCGCAGGCACTGCATAGAAGTGACCCATATCTATCGCCTTTGCAGCCTCTTCCTTGGTGAGCAGGGTCTCGTACATCTTCTCACCGTGACGGATACCGATCACCTTGATCTCCTCCTTCTTACCGCCAAACAATTCACAAACAGCCTCTGCCTGTATCTGGATGGTGCAAGCGGGAGCTTTCTGAACCAGAATGTCACCATTTTTGCCATTCTCGAAAGCAAAGAGCACCAAATCCACAGCCTCTTCTAGGCTCATGATAAAGCGTGTCATAGAAGGCTCTGTGATGGTGATGGGATTACCCTTACGGATCTGATCAATCCAGAGAGGAATAACACTACCACGGCTGCACATCACGTTACCATAACGGGTGCAGCAGATCTTGGTGTCACCGCTCAAACGGCTCTTGGCCACAGCTATTTTCTCTTCTATAGCCTTGGTGATACCCATCGCATTGATAGGATATGCTGCCTTATCAGTGGAGAGACAGATGACGCACTTCACACCTGCATCAATGGCAGCGTCCAGTGTATTATCCGTACCAATCACATTAGTCTTCACTGCTTCCATCGGAAAGAACTCGCAGCTGGGAACCTGCTTCAGGGCGGCTGCATGGAACACATAGTCAACACCCTTCATCGCATACTTAAGTGTGCTCTTGTTGCGCACATCACCGATATAGAACTTAATCTTGTTGGCCACCTCCGGCATACGAGCCTGGAAGTCGTGACGCATATCATCCTGCTTCTTCTCGTCGCGGGAGAAGATGCGAATCTCACCGATGTCAGTTCTCAGAAAACGGTTAAGAACTGCATTACCAAAACTACCAGTACCTCCAGTAATGAGGAGGACTTTATTTTTAAAAATTGAATCCATATACTCCTAAATTAAATGTGATAAACTCCCTCTAGCGGGCAAATGTTATGGCAATCCAAAATCACCTTGCCCTTTAATTTAACCCAATTCTGCTTGATATGGTCGTGCTTAACCATGATAACAACCATATCCACCTCGTTCAAAAACTGATCAAAGTCCAGAATCTGATTCTTCACAAGCTGCTTACTAGTAAAGAACGGATCAAAAGTCTTAAGCGGACGAGCTAAATGACGTTCCTGGATGTCCAGCATTTGCAAGGTCGGACTCTCACGGACGTCATCCACGTTTTCCTTGTATGTCAAACCATACAGTCCCACACGTCGGTTGTCCGTAATTCCATGCTTCTCCATGATTTCATGGATACGCTCTAGCACGAACACAGGCTGGTAGTCGTTGGTCTTCATTGACTCGTCAATTACCTTTGCCAGTTGCGGATAGTCACCTACCAGGAACCAAGGATCAACAGATATACAGTGGCCGCCAACTCCAGGACCCGGTTGCAGAATATTCACACGCGGGTGCATGTTACAAATCTTGATAATCTCATAGACATCCATATTGTCATGACGGCAGATTCGGCTCAACTCATTAGCAAAGGCAATATTCACGGCACGATAGGTATTCTCCACAACTTTAGTCATCTCAGCAGTGCGAATATCTGTGACGACAATCTCACCCTGGCAGAAAGATGCATAGTAGCTCTTGACTTTCTCGCCGATCTCTTTGCTATCGGCGCCGATGGTGCGGTTGTTATGAAGCAGTTCATATACCATATTACCCGGGATGATTCGTTCTGGAGCATGAACCAGATTAATATCTTCTCCGATCTTGAAACCATTGGCTTCAATTACCGGGCGAACGAATTTATCGATGGTCCCAGGACTGACAGTGGACTCAATCACGACTGTTGCCCCTTTAGGGCACACCTTCATCACATCCTTGACTGCCGCGACCACATAGCAGGCATCAACCTTCTTGGAGAACTTGTCATAAGGAGTCGGGACAGAGACGATGTACATGTCCGTCTTCTGGTACTCCGTGGTGAATTTGATTCCTTTGGCAACTGCTGCCTGAAACAGTTCGTCCAGGCCATCTTCTTTGAAGGTGGTCTTACCGGCATTAAGCGTTGCAACCAGTTCCTTGTTGTAATCAGTTCCAATAACTTCCACACCATGGGAAGCCATCATCAATGCTGTGGGCAGTCCAATGTAGCCCAGTCCAATTACGTTGATCATAGTTGTGTATTTGTTATTATTTTACTTCGTATCTATCTACTTGTTCACCTTTGAGCGCGCGTACAATGCGGTTACATGCCTTGCCGTCACCATAGGGATTCACAGCTTTGGACATCTGCTCATAAGCCTTTGCGTCATCCAGCAGGGTGGAGACTTCATTCACGATGAGGTCGTGGTTAGTGCCGACAAGATGCACGGTACCACTCTTGAGGGCCTCCGGCCGCTCTGTCGTATCGCGCATTACAAGGACGGGCTTACCTAGGCCGGGAGCCTCTTCCTGGATACCGCCGGAGTCTGTTAGGACCACGGTGGACTTCTCCATCAGATATACGAACTCCAGGTACTGGAGGGGTTCGATGAAGAAGAAATTGCTGTACATGGTAAGGTTTTCACCGAACACCTCATGGATGGGCTTGCGGACATTGGGGTTTAGATGCATCGGATAGACAAAGTCTACATCGGGATACTTCTCACTGAGGTCCTTCATGGCGGTGACCATGCTAATAAATCCCTCGCCGAAGTTCTCACGGCGATGGCCAGTGATGAGGACGAGCTTCTTGTCGTTTGCGAGACGGGTAACATCGTAACCAGAAGCCTTGAGAACATTGACCTGCTCATCTGCCAGTACTTTATCGCTCTTGAGTTTATCTACCACCAAGTGAAGGGCGTCAATCACTGTATTACCAGTAACGAAGATCTGCCCATGAGCCTTTTCCTCCAATAGGTTCTTTTCACTGAGAGGCGTGGGTGCGAAATTGTAGGAGGCGATGCGTCCGGTAATCTGCCGGTTCATTTCCTCCGGCCAGGGGCTGTAAATATTATGCGTCCGGAGCCCCGCTTCCACATGCCCCACAGGAATCTGCTGATAGAAGGCAGCGAGGGCTGCTGCTGCCGATGTCGTGGTGTCGCCATGGACCAGCACCACATCCGGCTTGCACTCCTTGAACACATCGCGCATACCGGTGAGTACTCGAGAGGTGACGTCATACAGATCCTGTCCCTGCTTCATGATATTGAGATCATAGTCCGGCTTTACATCGAAAATGTGGAGTACTTGATCCAGCATCTCCCGGTGCTGACCCGTCACGCACACAATAGTCCGGAATTCCTCAGAATACTTCTGGAACTCTTTCACCAGCGGGCACATCTTGATAGCCTCTGGGCGGGTTCCGAAAACGAGCATTATTGTTTTCATATGATAATTGATTTCTCTATTGACAAAATCCTCCATTCCTCGCATGAATCTGTCACTACAAGGAATAATTCACACCCTTTGCCCCCTATCCAGGAAGCCAACGAGAGGCGAAGTTTGTACGATTCTAACGCACCCTATAAAACGTTCAAATATACGAATAATATTCGACATAACGGTCTAACTCCCGTCAATTCGTACCTAATTACCTAGTATTATCGCCTTTTCACTATCGATTTATCATTTCATTAATTCCTAATCTTTTCACCAACCTCAATCCTATCAGTCACATAGAAACCCGCTCAAGGCGTCACTCTCGCATGGGTTTCTTATGTTCCCCTCATAAAAGGCGACTCCCCTGTCGCCTTTTCTAATTATCGTAATTCCCTATCAACTAATCATTTTTTCAAAAAACCATGTACAACACCACCAACTCCACCTTCGCCGGCAACCGCGATGCCACCAACCTTACCATCCGATTCGACATCCGCAAGGGCAAGTTTGCCCAGTGGATGGGCCCGGACCAGCAGCGCCGGGAGTATGACTTCGTCCAGGGATATCTCACCGGGATCTCGCTCCGGAAGCGGGAGACCGCGGGCGGGGAGATGACCTACCTGGACCTGCACTTCGTGAGCGGGGGTGTCCGCTTCGACGTGTCGGCCATCGCTTCCAGCAGCGTCGCCGCGGAGCTCATCTCCAAGCTCGTGAACATCCGCAACACCAAATCCTCCATCCGGATCGACGTTTGGATGAAGGAGCAGTACACCAACTGCACTGCCTACGAGAACGGGGACAAACTGCCGTTCCGGGCACTCCCGAAGGTCGAGCGGAAGCAGCGGGGGTTCAGCGCCTCCTTCGACACGTCCTTACGGGACGAGGCGGTCATGAAAATGATCGACGAACTGAATGGACGGATCGCTCAGGCATCTCGAACCGAGGCTGTCAGAAATTAAAGGATACCGCCATGAAAGATGACCAGATCCTCCGGCAGTTCACCGCCGGGAACAACACCGAGGAAGTCCTGGCTCTTGTTGAAGAGTTGGGACTTTTCCTTGTAAGTGTAACCTACGAGAATTCAATCAACTAGAAGTAATATGGATAAGCAGAAGCAGATCTTTGAGAAGCTTGGATTCGGACCTTTCCTTGCCAACCTTTCAGCCATCCTTTTCCTCCCTAGGAAGGAGAAGGGAGACGTGTTCTACGCCAGCGCAAACTACAAAGTCCAGGAGCCGAACTACACACGTCCGGACGACCACCGCAACCACTTCGAACACGATGTCATCATGACCGTCGTCCACTGCGGGGAGCGCATGGATAAAGGGAAGACCCGACGCAAAAGCGTCAACAAGTTCGTCCTCTCGATCGAGATCAAGACGAGCGTGGACGACATCTGGAAATCATCCATCGACAAGTACCTGGGAGCTACGAGACTCTTCTTCATCGCCGCCCCCAAGTCCCTGCTGCGCCACCTGGTACAGAGGTACCGCTCACACCCCCGGAAGGAAGTGATCGGGATCATCGATGCCGACACCGGTCAGGTCGTCGTCCTCCCCCAGTACCAAGACTTCCAGAAGGACCGGTGCGACCGGCTGCTGGCCCGTTGCTATACGAGCGAGCATCGCTACCCTTTCTGCTGCGGGGACGTGGAGCCGTACGGGATCCACCGCATCGCCGAGAATGACAATCCCGCTCCCGAATGGGTCGACCGGGACGGGCTGCGCGTGAACGCGGCATACCTCGATCTTTTCCGCCACTGATGATGAATGAGAGTCATAATGAATCTGGAATGATGAATGGTGTTTCCCTACCGCCGGAACAGCAGCTGCTCATCAAGTTCTCCTGGTGCTGCAAGCAGTTCCGGGAGGAGTCACTAAACCCCGCTAGAAGAGAAAAAACGACAGGGTTTTTCTTTGGAACCCAGCCCCTTCTTTGTGGTTCCAACCGACAGCATGTACACATCTGAAGTGTACATTTGGAACCAGCTATAAACCGGATTATTTGTACACATCTCCAGCAAACATACGTTTTTCGATCTATTCCGCGAGATGTGTACAAAAATCGCCCTTCCAACATAGTTATCCTGTACACACGAGATGTGCACAAGAATCACGCAGGCATTGGAACGCGCGGCCCCTGCGGATTCACCCGCTTACCGGGCTGTTTTTTCCCGCATAATTGATTATCTTTGTGATAAATACCAC
>JAEEGL016566983.1_pt1 | contig 29836 bp, 11 predicted proteins | sample 9134231 | NCBI WGS metagenome assembly JAEEGL01 (sample SAMN16246548, study PRJNA631951) | gut metagenome | biome: gut microbiome; feature: rumen; material: fiber-attached | host: Bos | place: Iran: Karaj | collected 2018-10
AAACACACATTACGACGAGAGCAATATCCAGATACTCGAAGGCCTTGAAGCGGTGCGCCGCAGGCCCGGCATGTACATCGGTTCCACCGACGAAAGAGGCCTGCATCACCTGGTCTACGAGATCGTCGACAACGCCGTAGATGAAGCGCTCGCAGGTTTCTGCAAGAACATAAACGTCACTTTGTTCGGTGACGGTTCGGTCGAAGTCATCGACGACGGACGCGGCTTTCCGGTCGGCATACATCCCAAGGCCGGCAGGCCCGCAGTCGAAGTTTGCCTTACCATGCTCCACGCAGGCGGCAAATTCGGCGGCGGCGGTTACAAAGTCTCCGGCGGTCTGCACGGCGTGGGTGCCAGCGTGGTCAACGCGCTGTCTTCCCATCTCATGGTCACCGTCTATCAGGACGGCAAGATCTACCGTCAGGAATACGAGCGCGGCAAGATCCTCTACGACCTTAAAGTCATAGGCGAGACCGACCGCACGGGCACCACCGTGCGCTTCTGGCCTGACGTCAAGACCGGCGCCGTTCCCGAACCCGGCATATTCGAGACAGGCAATTTCGAATTTGAGACCCTGCATGTGCGCTTCCGCGAAATGGCCTTCCTGAACAAAGGCATCCGCATCACTCTCACCGACGAAAGATGCGAACCCCACAGGCACGAGGAATATCACTACGAAGGCGGCATCAGGAGTTTTGTCGATTTTCTAAACACCAACAAGACCTGCCTGTTCGACGAACCTATCTACATCGAAGGCGTCAAAAACGGCTCTACCGTGGAAGTCGCCCTGCAGTGGAACGACGGCTATTCCGAAAACGTGCTGTCTTTCGCCAACAACATCCACACTCCCGAGGGCGGCACCCATCTTATGGGCTTCAGAAACGCGCTCACCAGGGTCATAAACGACTATGGACGCAAGAACAAGCTGCTCAAGGATGCCGACCAGAACCTTACCGGCGACGACGTAAGGGAAGGTTTAGCCGCCGTTGTGAGCGTTAAGCTTGAGGAGCCCCAGTTCGAAGGCCAGACCAAGAGCAAGCTCGGCAACAGCGAGATCCGCCCCATAGTGGATTCCATGGTCGCCGATAAGCTCTCCACCGTGTTCGAGGAGAACCCCGCCATAGGCAGGATCGTGCTCGACAAATGCATTTCCGCTGCCCGTGCGCGTGAAGCCGCCCGCAAGGCCCGCGACCTTACAAGGCGCAAATCCGCCCTTGAAAGCGCGTCCCTGCCCGGCAAGCTCGCCGACTGTTCCGAACGCGATCCCGCCAAATGCGAGATCTTCCTGGTGGAGGGCGACTCCGCAGGCGGTTCCGCTAAAGAAGGACGCGACAGGCATTTCCAGGCCATACTCCCCCTGCGCGGCAAGATACTGAACGTGGAAAAGTGCCGCATGGACAAGATGCTGGCAAACGAAGAGATCAAAGCCATGATAACCGCTTTCGGCGGCGGCTTTGACCGGGAATTCGATCCCTCCAAACTGCGTTACCACCGCATCGTGTGCATGACGGATGCGGACGTGGACGGCAGCCACATAAGGATCCTGCTCCTTACGTTCTTCTTCCGCCACTTCCCCGGTCTTATCGAGAACGGATATGTGTATATTGCCCAGCCGCCCCTTTACAAGATCACCAAGGGCAAGACCGAAAAATACGTGTATTCCGACGAACAGCTGCAGCGTTACCTGGACGAGATCGGCAGGGATTCCAAACCCGACGTACAGCGTTATAAAGGCTTGGGCGAAATGAGCGCTCACCAGCTTTGGGAAACCACCATGGATCCCGCTGTGCGCAGCATGTACCGCGTTACGCTCAAAGACGCCATCGCCGCCGACCAGCTGTTCACTCTTTTGATGGGCGACAATGTGGAACCGCGGCGCGAATTCATAGAGCAGAACGCCCGCCTTGTCGCCGACCTGGATATTTAACAGCCCTAAGGAGCAGATAAATGAACGACCAGTATAACATAGGCTCACTTACTCCCCTGGACGTAGAAGAGGAGCTTAAAAAATCATTTATATCCTACGCCATGGCGGTCATCGTATCCCGTGCTCTGCCCGACGTAAGGGACGGTTTAAAGCCCGTTCACAGGCGTATCCTGTATTCCATGATGGAGCTGGGCAACACCCCCGACAAGCCTTACAGGAAATCCGCCCGTATCGTCGGCGACGTGCTCGGTAAATATCATCCCCACGGCGACACGGCAGTGTACGACGCCACCGTGCGCCTCGCGCAGCCTTTCAACACCCGCTACACCCTCGTCGACGGCCAGGGCAACTTCGGTTCCGTCGACGGCGACGGAGCGGCTGCCATGCGATACACCGAGGTCAGGCTGGACAAACTGGCCATGGAAATGGTCAGGGACCTGGATAAGGAGACCGTAGACTTCTATCCCAACTTCGACGAGACCCTTTTGCAGCCGGAAGTCATGCCTTCCCGTTTTCCCAACCTGCTTGTCAACGGCTCCGCAGGTATCGCCGTAGGCATGGCCACAAACATCCCTCCCCACAACCTGGGCGAAGTCATCGACGCGTGCGTCTATTATATCGACCATCCTGACTGCGAAGTCGACGACCTCATGGAGTTCGTAAAAGGTCCCGACTTCCCCACCGGCGGCATTATCCTGGGCAAGCGCGGCATATACGACGCGTATCACACCGGACGCGGCAGGATAATCGTGCGCGCCAAGCATGAGATCGAGGAAATGCCCCAGAACCGCCAGCGCATTGTGGTTACCGAGATCCCCTATATGGTCAACAAGGCGAATCTCGTAAGCAAGATTGCCCAGCTCGTGCATGAAAAACGGCTGGAAGGCATCAGCGACATCAGAGACGAATCTGACCGCAACGGCATGCGCATCGTCATCGAGCTCAAACGCGACGTGAGTGCGAACGTGGTGCTCAACTATCTCTACAAGCATACTCAGATGCAGGACACCTTCGGCGCGATCATGCTTGCGCTTGTAAACGGCGAGCCCAAGGTGCTGTCGTTAAAGAGCATAATAAAGCATTATATCGACCACCAGCAGGACGTCATCACCCGCCGCACCAAGTATGAGCTCAATAAAGCGCAGGCTCGCGCCCATATTCTGGAAGGCCTGCTGATCGCCCTGGACCGTATCGACGCGGTTATAGACCTTATCCGTTCCTCCCCCAATCCTCCCGCCGCCAAGCAGGGTCTTATGGACATGCTCTCCATAGACGACAAACAGGCACAGGCGATCCTGGATATGCGTCTGCAGCGCCTGACCGGGCTTGAGCGCGAGCGCCTCCAGGAGGAGTATGCCGAGCTTGAGAAGCAGATCGCCTACTACAACAGCGTGCTGTCGGACGATACTCTGCTGTTTGGCATAATCAAGGACGAGATGCTGGAGATCAAGCGCAAGTATTCCGACGAGCGCAGGACAGAGATAAGCGCTCTGGAAGGCGAGATCGACATGCTGGATCTCATCGAAGAAGAGGACATGGTCGTGACCATCACCCACAACGGCTACGTAAAGCGCCTCGCTTCCTCCACCTACCGTTCACAGCGCAGGGGCGGCAAAGGCATAATCGGCGCCACAGCCAAGGAAGAAGACTTTATCGAGCAGCTCTACGTAACTTCCTCCCACGACGCCGTCATGTTCTTCACCGACCGCGGCCGCGCGTACAAGAAGTTCTGCTATGAGATCCCCGAAGCGGGCAGGACGAGCCGCGGCACCGCCATCATCAACCTTATTCCTCTCGAGCCGGGCGAGAAGGTCACCGCCATACTGCCAGTACCTCAGGAGAATACTGAAGAGTATTACCTCATAATGGCGACGCGCCTCGGCATAATCAAGCGAGTCGAACTGGGCGCCTTTGATAACATACGCAAAAACGGCATTATCGCCGTAAATCTCAGGGACAACGACTCCCTGGTCGCCGTAAGGCTCACCCGCGGTGACAGCCAGCTCATGCTGTGCTCCCGCAGCGGCGCTTCCATCCGCTTTGACGAAAGCGCGCTCAGGAGCATGGGCCGCGCCGCGATAGGCGTGAGAAGCATGAAGCTTGACGAAGGCGACGAAGTCGCTGATTTGAGCGTCGTTGACGACACCAAGACCGTGCTTGCCATTACCGAGAACGGTTACGGCAAGCGCACGTCCCTTGATGAGTTCCGTGTGCAGTCCCGCGCAGGCAAAGGCATCAAGGCCATGAACCTGAACGAGAAGACCGGCAACCTGGTCGCTCAGCTGCTGGTGAGCGAAGACGAAGATATCATGCTCATCACGGTGGACGGCACCATCATCCGCATCCCCGTGGCCTCCATCTCCATACAGGGCCGTGCCACGCAGGGCGTAAGGCTCATGAAGGTCGGCAACAGCCGCATCAGCCGCGTAGCGCCTGTGGCTAAAGAGGAAGAGCTCGAAGAAGAGGACACTGCGGAAGAAACTCCTTCCGGCGATTCACCCGACGCGCTGGATATGCTCCTGGACGATCTGGAAAAGAATCCCGAACCTCCCGTGAGCGATGAAGAGATCTAAACAGATACCGCCTGAACTATAGTAAACTGACACCCCGGCATATCCTGCCGGGGTGTTTCATTATTGGATTTAATTATTTCAGCAGCATTCCGTAGTTGCTCAGCAGGAACGCCTGCAATTCGGGGGAAGCAAGTCCGTCCACAGTGATCCCCATCTTCTGCTGTACGCGCTTTACCGCGTTTACGGTGTTGTTGTCATAAGTGTTGTACGTGGTCCCGTCCGTGGAAAGGAATCCCAGCGTGACCAGCCGCTTCTGCAGTACGCCTACAGTGTCGTCTTTCCGACCAGGATACATGGCAGCATATGTGTCTATGTTGCTTTGCGTGGAAGTGTCGAAGCTCGGGGCGTAAACCGAGAACAGTATCTCCTGCAGCGAAGCAGTGGCAGTCCCGTCCGGAACGAGCCCGATCTGCACCTGGAATCTTTCGACCGCGTCAGTCGTCAGGGTCAGATAATTGCCCTTGATCTCACCGTAGAAGTAATCCAGCTGCTTAAGCCTGCTCTGCAGGTTCTTGACGCTTTGGCCGGTATCGCCGGTCTTGAGGGTCGTATATCCGTAACTGCTGGCGCTCTGCCCGCTTGAAAGCGTAAGCTGCGTGATTTTTATGTAACCGACGCTGCCTGCCGCGTTTTTGATCTCCGCCCAATCTCCTCCGGTTCGCAGCCACGTAACGTTTGCGCCGCTGTTCAACGTGCCCAGCGTGGCGGAATCCGTGGAAGCTTTGGAGTAGACTACCGCTTTGGATACGGTTATCACAGCCGGCTTGTTTACGGTGGTCACAGTGTTCGTCTGCTGCTTGTATTTCAGTTCGCTAAGCAGCATGTATCCCACCTGTCCGCTCTTGGACTGCACTTCCGCCCATATGCCACGGGTGCGAAGCACAGTGACTTCGGTGCCTTTCGAAAGTATATACATCGGGTCGGTATCCGTATAGTTTCTGAACACGCTAGCGTCGTCCACGGTCACCGTGGCGGGTTTGTTGACCGTTTCCAGCGTATCGGACGAATAGGGCTGAGCCGAAGCCGAGTAAAGCGTCCTCTGCAGCGCAGGCGAGGCGACGCCATTCTGGGTCTCTCCCATCTGTTTCTGGAAGGCTTTCACCGCGCTTACGGTGCGGGCGTCGTATTTGCCGTTCGCGCCGCCGGTCAGATAGCCCAGTTCCGTAAGGCGCAGCTGCAGTTTGGTGACGCCGTCTCCCTTGTCTCCGTTTTGCAGCGTCACATAACTGACCGCGACATCGCCGGAAGAATTCCGCCTGGCGTCGTACGCGAACAGATAAGCCTGCAATTGAGGCGTGGCTATGCCGGTCTGCGTCTTCCCGTACTCGGCTTCAAACAGCCTGACAGCCTGCGCAGTACCTTCGCCGTATACCCCGTCTATTGTGCCGCCCAGGTAACCCAGATCCTTCAGCCGCTGCTGCAGCTTCTTGACCGCGTCGCCCTTGTCGCCCGTCGTAAGCGTTGAATACGGGCTCGTCTGATGCGGGTTTGGTTTCGCGTTTTCCGAAAACAGCGTTTTCTGCAGCGAGTTTGTGGCGATGCCGGTCTGCGGTCTGCCGTACGCTTCTTCAAAAGCCATGACCGCTTCCAAAGTAGCTTCGTCATAGCGGCCGTTCACGCTGCCCGTGTAATAACCAAGCTCTTTCAGTCTGTCCTGAAGGTCTTTCACTTCCTGGCTGACACTCCCGAGCGACAGTTCGCCGTACTCGATCTGGGCGGGAGCATACCTTTTGGCGCCTTCCGAATACAACAGGCTCTGCATCAGGGGTGTTGCCACGCCTGTCTGCGTATATGAATATGCCTTCTCAAACAGCATAACGGCCGCCTTCGTGTCGTTTCCGTATATGCCATCCGCTTTTCCGCTTAAGTAACCCAGCTGTATCAGCCTCATCTGCAGCTCGTACACCAGTTCGCCCTCGTCGCCTGCGCTGAGGGTAATGTATGCGGGAGTAGGCGTGTTCTTCGGCTGAGGCGTCGGCGTGACCGCGCCGTAGCGCAGCGCGTCGGGAGAAAACAGGTAGTATTGCAGCGCCGCGGACGCTACGCCGGTCTGCTTTTTGCCGTACGCAGCTTCAAACAGCTTTACCGCATCATACGTCTTTTCGCCGTACTGTCCGTCCGCCTTGGAAGTCATGTATCCCAGCTCTCTTAAGCGGTTCTGCAGGTTTTTGACCGCCGTGCCCCTGTCGCCGTACTGCAGCGTCTCGTATTCGCCGTATGGACTGGGCGTGGCAGTGACTCTGGGCGTCGGCGTTGCTGTCCTGCGCATCTGCTGCGCGGTACGGACATTGGACGAGAACAGATAGCTCTGAAGCTCTATGGTGGCGATCCCGGTGCGGGATCTGTTGTAGGCGGTCTCAAAGTCCTTTACGGCGTCTTCGGTGGCCTTGTCAAAGTAGGTCCCCGTTACCGCGCTCATATATCCCAGTTCGGTCAGGCGCAGCTGCAGCTGGTATACATCCGACCCGCTGTCGCCCCTCTGCAGTGTCCTGAAACCCTGAGCGTTGGTTTTGGGAGTGGGAGTGACCTGGGTTTTGTTGTACGCCCTTACGTTGTCGCTGAACAGATAATGCTGCATCAACTGACCGGCTTCACCCGTCTGCTCGCGCCCGTACATCTGCTCAAAGCGTTTGACCGCAGCCACCGTCGCCTGGTCATAGCTGCCGCTGGCGGTGCCTGTCAGGTAACCCAGCTCTATGAGCCGCTTTTGAAGATTCTTTACGTTCGCTCCTATGCTTCCGAGAGAAAGCTCGGTATAGTCACCTTCGGTGAGCGAAACGGATTCCCCCAGCCAGCCGGTAACAACGCTGGTCTTGGGTGTGGTTATGGCTTGAACGGAACCCGTAGAAAAAGGCAGGTTAATATCCACACCGATATCCAGCGGATCGGTCGTATCCTGCTCCGGTCCGCAAGAGCATATCAGTATGCAAACAAGAAGTATTAAGTTGATGAAGAGGATCTTTTTTACCGACTTCATCCGCTTCCTCCATTTAGTCATTACAGTATATTATAAAACTATTACATTGTTATTTCAAGTCGTGCTCGGCTTCTGACCTAAATTTTACGATTGCCCGTTCGGAGACGGCATATACAGTAATCTCTTCCCTATCCCAGCCATTTTCGTAATTATCGTGATATATCACCGGGTAAAGACTTTCAAGGGCTACCGTATCCGCGGAATATCTGTCCATATCATAAGACGCATCCGGCAGGAAAACGTTCCATATATCGGGCAAATCTTTTTCAAAACTCGAAACAAAAACGTAATCGACCTGATATTTATCGTATAAATCCTTAAAGTCCTTCGGGAAGCTGAGCATAAGCACCGCGTCCGCCTCTTCCTGCTGGTAATCCAGCCCGTGGTAATACAGGTACGACCCGCTGCCGCACACTATCTTCCTGCCCGCCAGGGCGGCTACGGAGTTGTTGTGATTGTTCGCAGTCAGGAACACGCTGTCCTGGGGCGTGTTTTCCTTTATGAACTCTGCGGCTTTCACCTGCGGAGACGAGAACATGCGGTAACTGCTTTTCCATTCGGCAGCGATCGATATGACGCCGGAAGCGGTGGATACGATGACAAACAGTGCGAGCAGCACGCATCTCGGCTTTATGCCTTTAAGCCGCCTGTGGATATCCATAACCAGAGCTGCCCCGGCAGGCAGAAGGGCGATGTAGACAACATAAAACAGCTTGTTGTTGTCGTACACATTAGGCTGGAACACCACATTTTCCGCCAGCAAAAACAGCATCAGTCCGCCAAGTGCCAAAGCCCTGACCCGCTGGTTTTTCGTGCTCAGGCACGCAATGGGTATCAGCACGAACATAAGACCCACATTCTTTATCCAGAACCAGAAATAGCCGTCGATCAACGTGCCGTTATCATTGTTTACCCAGTTGAAAAGCAGCCTGAGCGAACCGCCGTCGATGGTCTGCGGGAACGTCCATACCAGCAGCTGGGGCAGCGCCAGCGCACAGGCTGTGAGCCCGTATACGGCAAAGCAGGCAAACGTTTTGAGCCTGCGGTCCTTATCCCGTATCAGCGTATCAATACCTGCGCCGAGGCTGACGACTCCCAGCCCCAGGAAAGAATGCGTGTGTATCATCGGCATCGTTCCCGCAAGCATGCCCAGCCCCAGAAAGCTGACAATGCTTTTCCGCTTCATGCCCCTGTACAGCAGATACAGCGCTGGAATAAGCACCAACCAGCCTGCCATAAGCGTTCTTTGGGGTATGAGCAGGTCGCATAGCGCGTTTACCCACCTTAGATTATACTCCGGCATATTCGCGGGCGCCTTATAGTATCCGTTAAGCGCGGTCTCAAGCGCGGAGAACCCAGTCCCGCCCGCCATATCCAGCGTGCCCAGAAATCCGAATCCGCCGCAGAACAGCAGCAGGATCAGCGCGAGCGCGCTTGCCGCTTTGGACCGGGTTATCTCGTAAGCGAACAGGAAAAAGCCCATATATACGAGCACGGTCATCAGCGTGCCCGGCACGACGAAAGCGATGCTCAGCGGCGTACCGAATATGAGCATGGACGCAGACAGCGCGTCCACCAGGAAAGGATAACCCAGCAGATTGCCCGGCAGAATAGTGTATTCAGGCGGGAACGATTGCCCTATCAGACCCGTCGCAAACCCAAGATGCATGCACAGGTCGCCGTATGTGGACTGACCCACATACAGTGCGCCGTCGATTTCCCTCAAGGTGTGAGTATACTGAAGATATGCGGTCAGTACCAGGATCGGAAGCATCAGGACCAGCGTCAGCCACGCGGGAGGTCCGGGCGTCAATTCTTTTGTTCTGTTATTATGCCTGCGCTTTCCGAATATAACGATAGCGGCAGTCATTACGATCTGCGTTCCCAGCGCCGCCAGCTGCGCTGAAAGCGTGAATCTCAGCGCAAACGCCGCAAGGCACGGCAGCCACATCATTTCCACAAAGCCTAACACCAGACCTATCCACAGCTTTGTCAGGCGGTTGGTGCCTGTCATTATGTAATTTATCTGCAAAACGCCCCCAAACAGGTAGGCGCATAAAACGATCAGTCCAAGCATATCATAACCTCCGATTATATTATATCAATTAACGGAAAGTATTTCAAGCGAGGCGTTCGCGGGAGAAGCTCATAAGAAAAGGCAGGACGGTTTTCCGTCCTGCCCAAAGAATGATTTCGTTTAATAAGTGCTCATGCTGGCGAGTGCAGTGCAGCCCTTGAACGCTCTTGCGCCGATCTCCGTCACAGTTTCGGGAGTCTGTACGGAGACTATGGAGGACATATCCTTGAACGCCTCTGTATCGATTCTGAGCACTGCCGCGCCGTTCATGGTCTTGGGTATGGACACAGCCGTAGCGTCGCTTGCAAGCGTTTTCAGCTTCACGCTTGCGCCCGTTTGACCCTGAACTTCGGTCACCACATACTCCCAAACGTTGCCGTTTTCGGCATAGGTTATCGTATCGCTCACAGTCACGGTGGAAGTTGCGGTTGCCGTCTGTCCGTCCACGTCCGTGATGACCACATTCAGCTCATAATCGCCGTTTGCTGCGGCAGTCAGGCTAATGCCGGCTGCAGGATCGTACGAAGTCTGGCTCAGCACCTGAGTTCCGTCACGCTGCACAGTGATCTGGTATGCGACTTCACCGATAGCGTTGCCGGAGTCGATAAGCCAGTTAATCGTGTTGTTCGTCGTGGTCACGGCAAGGTTCGGCGTCGCGCTCACCGTCAGATTATCAAATACTTCGACGTTGATAACGCTCTCAAAGCCCTGATCCACAGTGATCACGCTTACCGTGGTAGTGCCCGCCTTGATAGCGCTGACAGTCACTTCGCCGTCCTGGGTCAGCTCGGCGGATACCACGCCGCCGGCGCTTACATTCAGTATCACGGCTTTGTTGTCCGCGTTTTCCGGCGTGACGGTGTATTCAAACACCTCCTGCCCGCCCACGCGCAGCCGGCTCGCAGTGGCGCTCAGCTCGATGCCTGTCACCGTCACCGGCGTCACGGTCACCGAATACGTGACGGTGAATTCATGGCCGAAATAGTCCGTTATCGCGGCAGAAACGTTCGTAGTTCCGACTTCAAGACCGGTCACCGTTCCGTTTTCGTCTACGCTTGCAATGGCGGGATTGCTTACAGACCAGGTCATGTTCACATCGGCGTCCGCAGGCTCAAGCACGGGAACGAGAGCCATTGTCTCGTAGTGGACAAGCTGCGGCGCGGGATCGTCCGCGGATGCGCTCTGCAGTTGTACCTTTGTCGCAGTGACCGTGACCGTTCTGATGAAGCCGCCGTCGTTGGATACGCAGGTTATCACGGCGTTCCCGCTGTCGGACACGGCGCTTATATTGCCGAACTGGTCAACGACCGCGACATTTTCATTGTCGCTGGACCACACCAGGGACTTTTCGTCGGCATTTGCCGGAGTGAATTCGGCGTTCACTTTCACGCTGCGGTCTCTTTCCAGAGCGATCTCGCTTACGGAAAGTTCAAAGCTTTCAAGGCTTACGGGCAGCACGGTGACCAGTATCTGATCCTGCACGTCCCCGTCCACGCTGGCAGCCGTGATCGTGACCGGACCGTCGCTCAGCGCGAGCGCGGTGATCTTGCCGCCCGGGCCTACGGACACTTTGTCGGGATCGCTGCTCGACCAGGTGACGCTCCTGTCATATGCGCTTTCGGGCAGCACCGCCACGCCCAGCGTGTAGCTGTCGTAGTGCTGTATGGAAAGCGTCGGGGCTTCAAGCTCCACGCTTGAAACGTGACTGTAAACATACACCTTGGTCTTTACGACGAGCCCGTTGCCTGCAGTTGCCACGATCGTCGCTTCGCCTACCGCAAGGCAGTTCGCCGTTCCGGAGCTGCTTATGCTGACGACGTCGGGGTTGTCGGAAGTGAATACCACGTTCGCGGCAGAGCCGTTAGGCATCACCGCGCTGAACGTCACGGTGTCGCCTGCGAACATTACATCAGCGTTCTTTTCTACGGTGAATATGGTCGCCGCAGTCTGGACTTTGACGGTAATGATCGCCGACTTGCCGTTATGCGTAGTGACTTTTGCCCTGGTCGTTCCGTTGGCTTTTCCGTAAATTCCGGAAGCGCCGGACTTGGTTATAATAGCCTTGTTCTCGACAGCAAATGTGTAGGACGCCGTAGTGCCTTCGTCGACCTGGACGAGGTTGCTCAGGTCGTAGGTCTGGCCGCGGCCCAGCACCAGCGTGCTCATGGTAAAGTGGACCGATGTGGGAGCGGGATTCACGGTGACCTGGCACGTTGCGGATTTGCCGTTAAAGGTGGTCACTGTTATGACCGCGCTGCCTTCAGCCACTGCGGTGAGCTGTCCGTTCGCGGCGACGCTGACCACATTCTCGTCGCTGGAAGTATATGTCACTTCGCTGAATTCGCCGTCGTTAAAGTAATGTACGAGTGTCTCTTTCTGGCCTACGCCCATCGTTACGCTGGGCTTGTTGAGCCTTATGGACTCAGGCGGGTTAAATACCGTCAGGTCTATGTTGGCAGACTTGTTGTTGTAGGTCTTGGCGGTAATCCTTACCGTTCCCGGAGCAACGCCCAGCACGTATCCGTTCGCGTCCACAGTCGCGACGGAAGTATCGGAGCTGGTCCAGTTTATCGCGCTCACGGCGCCGTTTGCCTTCAACGTGTAATTGATCTTCAGGCTGCCGTAACCGACGGTAAGCTTGTTGTTGGAAGCGGACAGGGATATCGACGTAGGCGCGGCGATGACTTTGATCGTCCTAGCTACGAACGCGTCACCTATGGCGCGCATCGTGATCGTCGCGCTGCCTGCCTTAATGCCCTTGATCCTGTAGTCGCTCACCGCGACGATGGACTTGTTGGAAGTGGCCGGCCTGATATCGCAGTTGATCACATTGCCGTCCTTGTCGTAAGCTACGGCGCTGTAGTTCAGTATCTCGTTGATGCCGACACTGGTACGGTCTGTGGACAGCACGATCCTGATGACCGTCAGATTCATACCGGCAGAATACTGTTCTCCCGTCCTGCGGTTGGTCGTGCAGGCAGTTATCACGCATTCGCCCGCTTGGTGCGCGGTGATCACGCCGGTGTCGGGATCTACGCTTGCAACCGCTTCATCGGAGCTTACGTAGGTTATGACGCCTTTGTGCCCGGTATTTAGCAGACCGTGGAAACCTGTGTAAACGCCGTCCTCATTCAGTATGAGTTCGCTTATGTTCACGTCTATGCCGTCGGGTTCAGGCAGTACCGTGACCTGGCATCTGGCGGTCTTATTGTTGAAAGTCTTGACCGTCACGACGGCAGTGCCGACTTCGTGCGCGGTTATAAGCCCGCTGTTAATGTCAACGTCGGCGATCTCGGGGGCGCTGCTGGAGTAGGTCACCTTGCTCACTGTACCGCCGGGGAATTTGGGCGAAAGCTGGAAGGTCTCCATCTCGGAAATCGTGACGTTGGTGGAGTTGAGACCCACGCTGCCGGGCGCACGGTAGCACTTGACCTTGACCTTGAGCACGGTGCCGTTATAGGCTTTGACGGTGATGACAGACTCTCCTACCACCTTGCCGGTGATCTGCCCGGCGCCGTTTACGGTGACATAATCCTTTTTGGAAGATGAGAACGCCAGGTCGCTGCCCGTTTCCTCGCCGTCTGCATCGTAAAGCTTGAACTGCCAGACATCCTTTTCGCCCACGGCTATCGATGTGACGCCGTAGACCTTCTGGATAGTGACAGGCGCGCCTTCGACGGTTATATCGTACTGCGCGGTGTAGTACTGGCCGGTGGTAGAGTTGTAAATGGTCGCAACTATACCAGTCTGGCCTTTCTTGACAGCGGTCACAAGACCGGATACGGGGTCAACCTGAGCCACCAGCGGGTTGACGCTGTGGTAAGTTATGATCCCGCCGGTATTCTCGGGCAGCTGGGCTTTGATGGTCCTTGTTCCGCCTTCGCCCAGCAGAGTCTCGCTGACCGGGAAGAAGATATCTTCCGCCTCGGGGCATACGTTGATCGTGGTCGACGCCTGTTTGCCGTTATAGTTGCGCGCGGTGATCTTCGCCGTGCCCAGACTGTGCGCGGTAACGACGCCGTCCTCGCTTACGGAAGCAACTTCCGGCGCATCGGACGTCCAGGTCACCTGAACGTTGGACACGTTGTTGGAATTCGCCGTAAGCTGTTTGACTTCATTTATAGTAAGTATGATGTTTCCGCCCTGGGCTATCGCGATCTTCGAAGGAGCGGTGAGCACTTTCAGTTTAAACGTCTTCTTGACGGAAGTATTGCCGTTGGAAGCGAACACGGAGATGGTGACGTCGCCGGTATTCTTGCCGTAGAGCACGGATCCGCTGACTTTGACTACATTTCCGTCGGAAGACTTGACGGTTATCGGAGCGTCGACCGGCTCTCCGTCCGCGTCGTACGCAACAGGCTGGAGCGTGTAATACTCGTGATAGCCGATGCGGTTGGTGGACTTGGTGAAGCCGATGCTGGCTACTGCCTTGTGGACCACGATCATGGTCTCGGCAGTGAGGGTGATCTCGTTCTCCCAATCGTACACGGTGGCGACAAGACGCCCTGTGCCTTCGCTTAAGCCGGTCACTACGCCCTTTGCGTCGACAGAGGCAAACTCGCCCATTTCCGCGTCGTCCGGTATGATCTGATAGCTTACGCTTATCGCCCTGCCGGCGGGTTCTGTCACGATGGAAGTAGATACCTGCTGTCCTTCTCCGAACGCGACATCGTACATTCCCTTGGCAAACGCTATTGATTCGGGCGCGCTGTTGACGTACACCGTAACGATGGCGCTCTTCTTGTTGAAAGTCGTCACCATGATCTTGGCGGTGCCGGGCGCAGCGGCGTGCAGACCACCGAACTCATCCACCGTAACGACATTCGGGTTGTTGGTCTTCCAGGTGACGCGGCCAAACCTCTTGGAGTTGACCTTGGGATTAAGGCCGTAATCGCCGCCCACCTGCATATAGAGCTTGGCGGGCAGTTTGATCTCGTCCGGCGCGCTCATCACCTGCACGGTAAAGCTCGCGCGCATGCCGCCTTCCGTGGACACGGTAATGGTGGTCTTGCCTTCGGATACGCCCTTGACCGTACCGTTCGCGTTGACGGTAGCTATCTTCTTGTCGGAGGTCTTATAGGTGTAGCTTGAAAGAACTTCCTCTTCGCCTATATACGTCGCGGGATGTATGGTCACGCTTTCGCCTTTGCCCAGCTTGAGCAGCGTGGCGGAGGAATTCTCGTAGCCCTTCTGACCCACGCCCTTCTTTACGTCGTCAAGGTTCAGGTCAAGCTCCGTGAGCGTGCCTATGACCGTCACTTCGCACTGACCGCTTCCTCCCGCACAGTTCGCGGTAACGGTGGCAGTCCCTTCTTTTATGGCATGGACCGTGCCGTCCTGGTCGACGGTGGCGATTGTCTCGTCGTCGACAGAGAACGTTATTTCGCCCCAGTTGCCTTCGGGCGTGAGCACGGGGATAAGCTTGTATTTGGAGCCGGAAGACACCTGCACGGCGGAGCCGCCCTCGAAGCTGATCTCGGGAACAGCGTCGTATACGTTGAAGTTGCAGCTTGCGACTTTATTGTTGAACGTCCTTAAGGTTATGACGGCGCTGCCGGGCGCAACGGTGTTTACGCTCAGGGTGAGCGCGCCTGAAGTATACGCTACGGACGCTGTGGCTACAGTTTCATCGCTGCTTTCGGCCGTTACGCCGCCGAAGCCCTTTTTGTAGCCGAATGTGGTCTCAACGGGATTGCCCGCGACGCGGTTGAATTCGCTCACGAGTCCCGTGATGCCGGTTACGGCATCATATACCTGCACTTTGCGCTGGTACACCGTGCCGTTATCCAGCGTTATCTTGAACGAGGCATTGCCCTTGGCTACTCCCGTAAAGGTGAGCCCGCTCTTTTTAAGGATCTTGCCGTTTGTCGTGGCGACGGCAGGACTCGTTTCGATAACGTTGCCGCGTCCATCCTTAAGAGTCACGTCCAACGTTATCTTTTCGCCGATACCTATATAGAATATGTCGTTTGCGACCAGATGTCCGGCGTCTTCTTCGACAACTATCTCGACCGCGGCGGGAATGATATGAAGCTGCGCGCTTGCCGTGAGAGTTTCGCCGGTGACGGGATTTGTTGCCGTCGCGACAAGCACAGCGTCACCGCTTAGCAGACCGCTCACAACGCCGTTCTCATTGACGGCGGCAAGAGTCTCACCGTTTACGTCTTCTATGGTGTAGGCGATCACTGTGCCGGAATTGGAAGGCGTCAGAATGAGTTTGGGCGTTATGGTCCTTCCTTCTCCGACGGTATACTCCTCGTTTTCAAATGCGATCGCTTCCGGGAATGGTTTCACCGTAATGGTGCACTTGGCAGTCTTTCCGTTGTAACTGCGCGCGGTGATCGTCGCAGTGCCTGCCGCCATAGCGGTAACTACGCCGTTTTCGTCTACATCCGCAACGTCCGCATCGCTGCTCGTCCACGTGGGGATCATCGTCTGCTTTTCCCAGGTGGCTTTCAGCGTAGCGGAAGCGCCGATATTCAGCGTAAGCTTGGTGGCGTTAAACGATATGTACGCGGGAGTGCCGATGACTTCGATCTTGTAGGAGGCTTTTACACCGTTGGAGGCAGTTGCTGTCACCGTGGAAGTGCCGATGGATCTGCCCGTGACGGTGCCGTCCTCATTGATCGTTAAATATGTGGAATTTGATGTGAGCGCTATCGGCCAGTCTTCGTTTGAAAGCTTGTTGTTCCTGGCATCGTATGCCACAGGCTTGATATCGACAGTCTCGCCTTTGCCCAGCTTGGTGCGCTTATACTCGAACGCGATCCTCGCGGGAGCAGGCAGCACTTCGATCTGTACCGTGGCAACGTTGCCGCTCTGGGATACAGCGCGCAAGGTGCCGGTGCCGGACTGTAAGCCCTTCACGGTGCCCGCAGTCTTATCAACGGAGGCGATCTCTTCAAGCCCTTCGCCGTATTCCAGCGCGACCATACCGAAGGACTCTTCCGGAGCTACAGAATACTCGGGTGCAGCGGTCTGTCCTTCATATATCGTTATGGTGCTTTCGGTGAACTGTATTGTTTCGACGTGAGGATATACGGTCACAGTGCAGGAAGCCTTGACCTTGCCCACAAACGTCTGGGCGGTGATGACCGCGGTTCCGGGCGCGACGGCGGTTACGGTCCCGTCGGCGCTCACGGCAGCTACGCTTTCGTCGCTGCTTGACCAGGTGACGCGGGAATACGCCCCCTTCGGAGAGAAGGAGTATGTAAGCTTATGGGTCATGCCCTCTTCAAGATTCAGCTTTCCGTTTGAAAGAGATATCTTGGTGGGCGCGTCGACCACCTTTATACTTATATTCTTTACAACTCCCGCTTTCGAGGTTATCTTCAGCGTGAAAGTGCCTTTATTCGCGCCCTTTATCATCATACCGCTGACTTTGAAGCCGTTGGTATCAGAGGATTTAAGGGTAAACGTGGTGGGCACGGGCTCGCCGAACCTGTCATAAGCGCCGGGTTCCACAGTCACTATCTCGCCCCTGCCGAGTTTGATGGTCGCAGGCGCATCGATGGAAATCGCAACGGGGATCACGCGCACGGGCACAGTCTTTTCGACTATGCCGCCCGAAAGAGTAACTCTTGCCGTAAGCGTGGTCTCGCCCATGCGCTTGCCGGTTATGACGCCTTCGGCCGATACTTCCGCAATGCTCGTGTCTGCCGTCTCAAATTCCACTGCCTTGGCCCACGCGCCTTCGGGCAGATATCCGGTCACCGCCGCGGTAACCGCTGTGTTTTCTTCCAGCATGAATTCGTCCGCGTTCAGCAGTATCTCCGTAGGAACGGGAACGACGGTCACGTTGATCCTTGCGGTCTTTCCGCCCGCGTTGGCCCTTATCGAGAGCACCGCGGTGCCTTCACCGACCGCGTTCACCTTAATGGAAGTGCCTGCTATATCGCTTAAGGTGAATACATTTTCGTCAGAACTGGCCCAGGTCACCTGGGACGCGGAGCCTTTGGGTATAGAGTAACTGATCGTCTCGTTTTCACCCAGCGTAAGCTTAAGCGACTTTGCGCTGAGTTTTACGGACGAAGGCGCCGCTACCACCTTGGCGGTGAACTTTTTTGTGATGCCGTTCGCAGCCTTTATGGTAATGGTGGATTTGCCTTCGTTCCTGGCGTAAAGCTTGCCGGACTTGATCTGTACGTTTCCCGTCGCAGAGGACTGTATGGTGAGCGCTTCGTCTTCTATTACTTCGCCGCGCCCGTCCAGAGCCACAGGCTGTATGTCCACAGTCTCGCCCCTGCCAAGGGTGGTCACGTTGTTAAGCAGCGCGATGCTCCTGACAGCCCTGTCGATAGTGAGCGTAAGGGTCTCGCTGTAGGTCTCGCCCGTGGAATTGGTTACGGAGAATTCTATGTTCGCTTCTCCGGACGCCACAGCGGTGACTGTGAAGTCAAAATCTCCGTTTTTGGTGATCTCAACGATGCCGTCTCCGGACGCGTTTATCGCCTGCACGTCGCCAAACACGTCGCCTGTAAAGCTGACATGCACGTCAACAGAGCCGCCTTCGCTTAACTCGGCTTCGGTCAGGGATAGCGTTAGATCTTCGGGCTCCGCAAGCACGCTCAGCGCCAGGTTTGCACGCAGCCCGTTATAACTTTCTATGGATATGACAGCCGTACCGGGCATAAGCGCGGTGATGGTGCCGTTGTTGTCCGCAGTCGCGACTGCCTCATTGCTGGAGGACCAGCTTATGTGAGTGCTGATATTCCGGTCGAAACTGTAGGCAGGGGTAATGGTCGAGCCTACAGCAACGGTATACGCGGTCTTTTCGAAAGCAAGCGCCGAAGGCTCCCTTACCACGTAGATCACTATCTTGGCAGTCTTGCCCTGATCGTTGGTCGCCCGTACCGTTGCATGGCCTTCCGCCAGTGCTCTAAACACATTGCCGATCAGAGACGCCGCGCTGTTTTCGTCAAGCGCAAATACACCGCTTCCGATGAGCAGCTCGGTAAGGTCGACTTCGTCTCCCCTGCCCATGAACATATAGGCCTTTGAGAAGCGGAAGCCGGACTTGGGCGCGAACGCACTCAGCATGCGCAGCTGAGTGTTCAGAGAGAAGCTGTCGAACCTTTCCTCAAACTCAGTCTCGGTCAGATCGGAAAGCTCGGCTTCGTCGATATCTTCGACGGGCAGCTCGCCTTCGATCTCGCCCGTCACTTCGCCGTTTTGTTCAGGTTCAGTGCCTTCGCCGTTTTCGTCTGTAGGCTGATCGGGGTCGTTGCCTTCGCCGTTCTCACCGGTCAGCTGTTCGGGGGCAGTACCCTCTCCGTTCCCGTCGCCGGAAAGTTCAGGATTGGTTCCTTCACCGCTGCCTTCACCGTCCATTTCAGGATCGGTGCTCTCGCCCGTTCCTTCACCGTTGTTCTCAGGCTCGGTCCCTTCGGTGTTTTCGCCGGTCGGTTCCGGATCGATAACATCTCCGGCATCGCCGCCCTGCACAGGCTCGGTACCGTCGCCGGTTTCGCCGGTGCTGGGATCGGGTTCAGTCTCGTCACCCGTTCCTTCACCGTTGTTCTCGGGTTCGGTCCCGTCGGTATTTTCGCTGTTCAGTTCCGGATCGATCTCGTCACCGGTTTCGCCGCCCTGCACGGGCTCGGTACCGTCGCCGGTTTCTCCAAGGTTAGGATCGGGTTCCGTTCCGTCGCCCGTATCGTCACCGTTGGTTTCGGGTTCGGTTCCGTCGGTATTCTCGCCGTTCGGTTCCGGATTAATAACATCACCGGCATCGCTGCCCTGCACGGGCTCGGTACCGTCACCGGGTTCGTCTGGGTTGGGATCGGGTTCCGTTCCGTCGCCGGTATCATCACCGTTTGCTTCGGGTTCAGTCCCGTCGTTGTTTTCGCCGTTCGGTTCCGGATTAATAACATCGCCGTCATCGCCGCCCTGCACGGGTTCAGTACCGTCACCGTTTATATCATTGTTGTTTTCAGGTTCCGTTCCGTCCGCAGTGCCGTTGCCAGGCTGCTCCGGATCGGGTTCGTCTTCGGCAGCCTCAGTCTCGTAAACGGTAAGGCTGAGTATCTGCAGCGGCATTTCGGTATCATTATTATAAAATACTTTTTCATTGGCCGGCAGCCTGTCGAATCCGGCTTTGAAAGCGGCGAACGCTTCGTCGCTCAAAGGTCTTGCGGCAGAAGATTTGACGTAAGCTCTGGATATGCCTTCTTCGGTTGCAAAACTGATAAGCAGCCTGTCGGACGCGGTGCCCTTGTTTACCCTGCGGGACGCATAGGCAATGCCGCCCGAGAGCCTGCCGTAGGCCTGGGTGTCATATTCGGTTTCATAAAGTTCCGCAGAACCGAATGTCACGTAACCTTTATTGAACAGCTCGTTGTCTTTGACGCTCTTTGAATAATCTATGCCGGGCTCTTCGGCAGGTTCACCGTCTTCAGGTTCGGTTTCGCTTGTTTCCTCCGTGTCTTCAGTCTCCGCAGTCTGGTTTTCCGTGTTTTCGTTCTCGGTAATGTCAGAAGGTTCGGGATCGACGGATTCGCCGGAAGTTTCGGTTGTATCTGTATTGTCGGTGGGTTCGATCGTTTCGGCCTCTCCTGATGCCCCGTTTGTTTCGTTTGTTTCGGCCGGATCCGGAGTGTCGTTTGCGTCATTAGTTTCTGAAGGAACGATGACTTCGTTATTATCGGCCGGATCTGACGGGACGCTTGGCTCGTTATCAGCCGGAGGCTCTGAAACAGGCGCCGCTTCAGGCGTTGTCTCCGCATCGGAAACCGGTGATTCCGACTGACCCGGTTCGGGAGTCGTCGTTTCGGGCGCAGCAGCAGGCGCCGGATCAGGCTCAGGCGCCTGTTCCGGCTCGGGCGATGGCGTCACCGTCTCCGTTATTTCTATATTATTTGTATCGTTATTCTCAATGTCTCCCTCAGTGAAAGCGAACACATTGCCAAACAGCAATGCCATTGTCAGGATTATTGATATAAAACGCTTTTTCATGCTGGTTCCCCCAATAGCATAATTACACTTTTATATCGTAATTTTACCACATTTCCAGTACCAAAATCAAGCTTATTAATAAACGTCACAATAATGTAATAATTTTGACATTGAAATCTAATCTTTAGACTTGTCCGATACCCGTTAATGGATCATTTTGCCGATACGCATGCGCTGTACGAGCTGTTGTATATTTTTCCGCCGCGTGGTATAATACATCTATTCTATCAGGAAGGTTTCTCATGTCCCGGAAAAGATCCTCGTCGCTGCTCTCCTCCACGCTGAGCGTTACGCTCATAATATTGTTTTCCAAAGCGGTCGGCTTTGTCAGGGAAATGATAATGGCGGCGTATTTCGGCGCGGACATAGTTACCGACAGCTATAACGCCGCATACAGCCTGTTCTATCTGCCGGTTCTTTTGTTTTCCAGCTGCATCACTTCCACCCTCGTTCCTCAGTACATCAGGTGCGAAAAGGACGCCGGTCTAAAGCGCGCAAACCGTTTTGCTTCAAATTCGCTAACCGCTTTCTGTGCAGCGGCGCTGGTCGTCAGTCTTCTCATGTTCGCGCTGTCTGACACGCTGGTAAGGCTCGTTTATCCCGGTTTCAATCCCATGGCACACAGGGATGCCGTTTCGCTTACCCGTATAATGCTGCCCGCGCTCGTGTTTTTTACCGCAGGTCTGGTGCTGTCCAGCCTTCTGAACGCCCGGGAAAAATACGTTGCCGCCCAGCTTACCGGGCTTCCCCTCTCCATAGCAGAAATAACCCTTGCCGTGCTGCTTTCAAAAAAGTACGGCATCGTCACCCAGGCATGGGGCGTGATCCTGGCGGGCTTTTTGCAGATAATCATACTTCTGCCGTTCCTGGGCGGGCTTAAGCTCAGACCTTATATCAACTTTAATGACAAATACCTGAAAAAGGTCCTGATCCTGGCTGTGCCCGCGGTGCTTTCCATGGCGGTCAACGAGCTTAACCACATGGTAGACAGGATGCTTGCCAGCGGTTTAAGGGGCGGAGACATATCCGCCATGAGTTACGCCTTCAAACTCATAATGTTCATGATGGGCGTGCTGGTCGTGCCTCTGACTACGGTGTCTTTTTCCAAACTTTCCAAGTCCCGCGCGAAAAGCGACCCCGCGAGCGTGATACCCATGATCCGAAGCAGCATATCCATGCTGATAATGTGGGTGCTGCCCATAGTGCTGATTGCAGGGGCGCAGCACATGCACATAATCCGTTTTGCCTACGGGCGCGGGCGTTTTGTCGAAGAAAACGTCCGCATCACAGGGCTGGTGTTCCTGTGTTACGTGGCAGGCGTGCCGTTTTTCGGACTCAGGGATCTTACAAACCGTGTGTATCACGCGTTTGAGGACACCAAAACCCCCATGTTCATCGCAACAGCCTCCGTGGTGCTCAATATAATACTTAATCTCATACTCCGCAGACTTATGGGCGTTTACGGTCTTGCGCTTGCTACCGTATTTGCCGCCATGTTCGGCGTGATGCTTTTGTTTATTCTGCTGGGCAGGCACGTGACCGGAGTGTTTGACAAGGCGTTTATAATGGATATGGTGCGTACGCTGCTGCTCAATCTGCCCCTGGCGCTGGCTGCATTCGGACTTAACATGCTGCTGCCTCCCGCGTTCGGGACGCTAAGGGTGTTTTTACGTCTGGCACTTGTAAGCGTATGCTGCCTTGCCGTGTACGGGCTCAGCCTGGCGCTGCTGGGCGGCAGGCGTGAAAAGGCGGCGCTTAAGCAGCTTAAAGGACTGATAAAGAGGTAATTTATGGACGACAGACTTGTAACAACCGGCTTCAGACCCCAGGACGACGAACAGGAGTATTCCCTGCGTCCCAAAAGTCTTGTGGAATACATTGGCCAGAAAAAGATAAAGGACAGCTTAAGCGTATACATGAAAGCCGCGCTGGCAAGAAACGAAGCGCTCGATCATATATTGCTTTACGGACCTCCCGGTCTTGGCAAGACAACGCTTGCCGGCATCGTCGCCAGCGAGATGGGCACAAACATCCGCATAACCTCCGGTCCCGCGATAGAGCGTCCCGGCGACCTTGCCAGTATACTTACAAACCTTAACCGCGGCGATATACTGTTTATAGACGAGATCCACCGCCTGTCCCACTCCGTGGAAGAAGTGCTCTATCCCGCAATGGAAGACTATGCGCTGGACATCATGCTGGGCAAAGGTCCCTCCGCGCGCAGCGTCAGGCTCGATTTGCCCAAGTTCACTCTGATCGGCGCGACCACGCGCGCCGGAATGCTTTCCAGCCCCCTGAGAGACCGCTTCGGCATCGCGTTCAGGCTGGAAATGTATACGCCCGAGGAGCTTGCCGAGATAATAACCCGCAGCGCGAACATACTAAAGATCCGCTGTGACAGGGACGGCGCGCTGGAGATCGCCCGCCGTTCCCGCGGAACGCCCCGTATCGCCAACCGCCTCATCAAACGCGTACGCGATTACGCCGAAGTGCAGGCAGACGGAGTAGTGACTCTTAAAATCGCAAAAGAAGGCCTGAAACTCCAGGAAGTCGACGACCTGGGGCTCGACCGCACCGACCGCAACATGCTGACCGTGATGATACAGAAGTTCGGCGGCGGTCCCGTGGGTCTTGAGACTCTCGCCGCCACCACGGGGGAAGACGCCGGCACTATCGAGGACGTTTATGAGCCCTACCTCATGCAGCTGGGCTTCATAATGCGCACCCCCCGCGGACGCGTATGCACCGCCCTCGCCTACAGACACATGGGATTCACTCCCCCGCAGTCAGCCCAAGAAGACTCACAGCTAAAGCTTGACGTATAAACAGATATGAAGACCAGCGATTTTTTGTACGATCTGCCGGAAGAGCTCATCGCTCAGACTCCCGTAGAGCCCCGGGATCATTCCCGTCTGCTCGTGTACGACAGGAGCACCAAATCCATACAGCACCGGCATTTTTATGACCTTCCCGAATACCTTAGGCCCGGCGACAGCCTGGTCATAAACGACACGCGCGTCATCCCCGCCAGGCTTTACGGCGTAAGAAGCGGAGGCGGCGCGTGCGAGATACTTTTGCTTAAGCAGCTCGGGGTCAAAAAGTGGGAAGCGCTCGTGCGCCCCGGCGCCAAACTCAAGCCCGGCAAGATCGTTTCCATAGGCGGCGGAAGGCTGACCGCCCATATAATGGATGAAGCCCCCGGGGGCGCGAGGATAGTTGATTTCGAATGCAAAGGCACTATGGAAGCCGCACTGGACGAGCTGGGCGAAATGCCTCTCCCTCCGTATATAAAGGAAAAGCTCACCGATAAGACCCGCTATCAGACCGTATACGCCAAGTACGACGGTTCCGCTGCCGCGCCTACCGCCGGACTGCATTTCACCAAAGATTTACTGGACAGGATCAAAGCGCAGGGCATCGACGTGATCCCCGTGCTGCTGCATGTGGGTCTGGGCACATTCCGACCCGTAAAGGCGGAGAACATCGAGGAGCATGAGATGCACTCGGAATACTTCGAGGTCAGCCCGGAATCCGCAGAAAAGATAAACGAAGTCAAACGCCGCGGCGGGCGTGTGATCGCAGTTGGCACCACTTCCGTAAGGACTCTTGAAAGCGCAAGCGCAAGCGGAACGCTCGTCCCCCAGTCGGGCGACACCAGCATATTCATCAAGCCGGGTTACACGTTCAAATGCGTGGATGCGCTGATAACGAATTTCCATCTTCCGGGTTCGACCCTGCTCATGCTCGTAAGCGCTCTTATGGGCCGCGAAGAGGCATTACGGGTCTACGGCATCGCCGTAAAAGAAAACTACCGTTTCTTCTCCTTTGGCGACGCCATGCTGATACTCTGACGCGGGACATATAACGTCCCTGTGGGATGATTTTACCGTATCTTAGCCTTTTGGCGCCTTTTCGTGCGTTATCGGCAACAATTCTGTTACAATGATGTGTTATTATCTGACACGTTGGAAGTTAATCATTTCCGCTCACAAAGGAGAACAATAATGAGATTCGAGCTTATGCATCCCGCCGACCAGCTGGTCATGATAATGAACCGCATTTATCAGTACGGCATGACCACCACCTCCGGCGGAAACCTGTCCATTCTGGACGAAAACGGCGACATCTGGATCACGCCCTCCGGTATCGACAAGGGCAACCTTACCAGCGCCGACATCAACTGCGTCAAACCCAACGGCACCATACTCGGCCCTCACAAGCCTTCCGTGGAGCTGCCTTTCCACAAGCAGATCTACAAACTGCGCCCCGACCTTCACGGTATCGTGCATGCGCATCCCCCGACGCTCGTCGCCTTCTCTCTGGCGCGCAAGATCCCCGATACGCACCTTGTGCCCAATGCCACCCTGGTGTGCGGCAAAGTCGCCATGGCTAAATACGATGTGCCCGGCAGCGAGCAGCTCGGCAAAAACATCGCCGAAAAGTTCGCCGAAGGTCACAATACCGTGATACTGGAGAACCACGGCGTGGTCTGCGGTTCCACCGACCTGTTCCATGCGTTCATGGCGTTTGAGACGCTGGATTTCTGCGGCAGGCTCGAGATCGACGCCAAGAAACTGGGATCTCCCCGTTCCCTGACCGACACTCAGATCGCCATCGAGAGCGAAAAGGCGCACCCCGCTCTGGACGCTTTCGTTGCCCACGTGGTTTCCAGCGAGGAAAAAGCAGCCCGCCGCGATATGTGCAATTTGGTGCACAGGGCCTACGACCAAAGGCTGTTCACCTCCACTCAGGGCACTTTCTCTACCCGCTTGAGCGACGGTTCTTTCCTGGTCACACCCTATAAAATGGACAGGAAGTATATCGAGCCCGAAGATATCGTTCGCATAAAGAACGGCATGTGCGAGTCCGGCAAGACTCCTTCCCGCGCCGCATTGCTGATAAAGGAGATCTTCGACCGTCATCCCGAGATCAACTCCGTCATCATAGCCCATCCCCCGGCGATCATGGCTTTTGCCGTCACTGACGTTGAGTTCGACAGCCGCACTATTCCCGAAAGCTACATCGCCTTAAGGCATGTGCGCCGCGCTCCTTACGCCTCCAGCACCCTGGACGTGGAAGGCACCGCAAAAGCGTTCTCCCTGTCCTCGCCCGTGCTGATCGTGGATAACAAGTGCGTGATAGTGGCCGGCAACAGCCTGCTCAACGCGTTCGACAAGCTTGAAGTGCTGGAGTATTCCGCCAAGGCCGTCATCGCCTGCAAGGACATCGGCGAGATCGTCCACATCACTCCCGAAGAAGTGGACAAGATCGAAGAAGCGTTCAATCTGAAATAAGAGTTTTGAAAGCTGCCCGGATCAACGTATCCGGACAGCTTTTCTAATTGTTCGACCAATATTCTTCCGCAAAGGAGTTATACTATGCTGTACTGTGACGATTGCAGGCTCGCTTTCGAAGGAAGCTCTCGCTGTCCCTCATGCGGTAATGAAGACGTCAGAACCCCCCTGCCGGAAGATTTCTGCTTCCTGATCGAGATAAACGCAATGTTCGCCGATATGCTTAAATCCGTTCTGGACGGCAATGATATACCTTCGCTCGCTCCGAGCACGATAGGCGCGGGTCTGCGCGTCAGAGGCGGAGCGATGTTCGACCGTATCAGATTCTATGTCAGATACGACGATCTTCAGGAAGCGAAGGAAATAGCATACACCATGTTCGGAGCAGACGCGCATGCGGAATAAGCGAATAACACTGCGCGTTGTCAAGCATGCGCCATTTATGCGGCGCTTTTTCTGTCTCTATGCAGCCGTCAGCGCTGCCGCAGGGAACATACCGCGTGCTTTTCCCGTCAAATATATAATTGTTAATTCCCTTAAATGCGTACAATTTCCGATAAAAATATGATATAATAATGTCAGCAAAGTTTCGGAGTTATTAATGAGCAAGCAAAAGCCGCTTTTCGTCCCGCGGGGCGAATACAAAAGCTTTATACTTTCCACCATACTCACCACGGTTAAGATGCTGCTGGTGCTGGCTTTGATCGCTGTCTTCGCGGGCGGCGGCGTGATCATGGGCGTCGCCAAGGCGTGGGTAGATACCGCGCCGGAGATCGACCTCGACATTTTCGACTCTCAGGCGCAGACCAGTTTCCTTTACGACAAGTACGGCAATCTGATAACCACCTTCCGCGGCACCGAGAACCGTGTATACGCCACTTACGACGAACTGCCCCGCAACCTTATCAACGCGGTCATCGCCGTTGAGGACGCGCGTTTCTGGCAGCACAGCGGTGTGGACGTAAAGCGCTATATCGGTGCTTTGGTCGGCAACGTGCTTTCCGGCAACAACCAGGGCGGCAGCACGATAACATGCCAGCTTATAAAGCAGACCATGCTGTCCACCGAGCAGACCTACCGCCGCAAAGTGCAGGAAGCGTATCTTGCGCTTGAACTGGAAGACACTTTGACCAAGCTGTTTGCCGGAGACTGGATGGCCGCAAAAGAGCGCATACTGCTTGAGTACATGAACGTAGTGTACATGGGCGGCTCAATCTACGGCATGAAGACCGCCGCACAGGATTATTTCGGGAAGGAACTGTTTGAGCTCACACTGCGCGAATGCGCCATGCTTGCCCGTATGGTGCGAAACCCCGTGCGCTACAATCCCCGTTCCAACTACTATATCCGCAGCACCCCCGCCGTGAGCGACGACGGCGCGGACACAGTGCTTAAGCTCATGCTGGATCAGGGCTTTATTTCCCAAAGAGATTACAACGCGGCCATGAGCGAAAAACTCACCGTGCTCAGAAGCAGTTCCTCCACCCAGGCCATGTACGATCATCCGTACTATGTCGAATACGCCATTTACGACGTGGTCACCAAGATGCTTCGCGTGGAACAGCTTGAGGACACGGGTGCAAACCGATCCCTGATGGAGAGCAAGTTAAGGACGGGCGGCTACCACATTTACACCTGCCTGGATCCCGAAGTCCAGACCGCCGTTCAGAACGTTATAAGCACCTGGAACAAGTATCCTTCCATGCGCTATTCCTCGGACAACTACAAGCGCACCCTGGATAACGGAGAATATATAAACGTCATACAGCCCCAAGCTGCCTGCGCCGTAATGGACTGGCACACGGGTGAACTTCTGGCAGTCGTAGGCGGCAGGAGCGAGCCTACCGCGAGGAAACAGCTTAACCGCGCCTATCAGACCAGTATGCCCGTCGGCTCCTCAATAAAGCCCATAGCCATTTACGGACCCGCTTTTGACTTGGGCTTCTCTCCCGGCACGCCCGTGCTCAATATGCCCATAAGGATCGAGGGCTGGGACAGCGAACAGGGCTACCCCACCAACTACGGCGGCGCCAGCTATACGGGCGTCGAAAGCCTGAGAGAAGCCATGACCAAGAGCCACAACTACTCCGCCGCCCAGGCGCTGTATCAGCTGGTCACGATCCCCAACTCCGTAAACTACCTGCTCAGGCTGGGCATCAATTCCAAGCACATCCAGGCCACCGGTTCCGGTCTTGCCCTTGGCAGCTCGGGTCTGAGCGTAATTGAGATGGCGGACGCTTTCGGCGCCATAGCCAATAAAGGCGAATATCTCGAAAGCTACACCTTCACCCAGGTGCTTTACAACGACAACGTCACGCCGTATATCAACATCTCGGACGTACAGCTCTCCCGCCAGGCGTTCAAGCCATCCACGGCTTACATGCTGGTGGATGTGCTCAAGGATTGCGTGAACGGCGCGGGCGGCACCGGCTCCAGGGCCAAGTTCGGCAACATCACCGTAGCCGGCAAGACGGGCACCAACTCCGATTACTGCGGCGTCTTCTTCGCCGGAATGACCGCATACTACTCCTGCGCGGTGTGGATCGGCCACGACAATTATAAGCCTCTCACCACTGACGCCACCGGCGGCAACTACGCCGCGCCTCTGTGGTCCTCCATTATGTACCAGGTACACAAGATCAAGCAGATCACTCAGGACAGAGAGATAATCGAAGGCACTCCCGGCGCTTACGGGCTTATCAGGTACGAAGTCTGCTCCGTGAGCGGCATGCTTCCTACCGACGGCTGCCGCGCTTCCCGCAACAAGTACGGCACCACCTTGGACATGTTCCTTAACGGCACCCAGCCCACCGTGCGCTGCAACCTGCACAAGGCTGACGGCAGTTTGTACATACCCAAGGGCCATCCCTTAAGGCAGGCCGAGACCCTGCACGACATAGAACAATACTTTGGCAGGAACATTACCCTGCAATAGACCGGAGATAAAATGACCTCTGCTTCAACACCTTCAAAAACCGTCAACGCGTTGTTTCTGATTCTCGCCGTACTGTGTATCGGCTATTACCTGGCTCAGGGGTTTTTCGTCAGGTTCGGACAGAGCCTGGATTTCATGTGGCTTGTTTTTGCCTTTGCCTTCCTTTGCAGGTTTTTCTGCGTAAGGCACATGATAAACACGGGCGAACCGTCGCCGCTGCCGTCTCTGCTCGTAAAACTCATTCACATCGGTTTTTCGCTGTTTCTTGCGTCTTTCATAGCAATAGAGGCGATCATTGTGTCCGCTTTTTCCCAGACCGTGCCCGCGAACCTGGATTACATCATCGTTTTGGGCGCTAAAGTCAACGGCACCACCCCGGGCGGAGCGCTCAGGAACCGCATACAGGTCGCCTGCGATTACTGGCAGAAAAACCCGGATACGCTGATAATCGTCTCCGGAGGTCAGGGCGACGATGAAGGCATCAGCGAAGCCGAATGCATATTCAACGAACTCACGAAAAAAGGCGTGCCCGCCCGGTCGATAATCCTTGAAGACGAATCGACCTCCACATATGAGAATATGCACAATTCCGTAAAGCTGTTCTCAAAAGAGCATCCCAAAGTCGGTATAGTCACCAACAATTTCCATATTTACAGGGCCATGAAACTTGCGAATGCTACGGGTGCCGCGGATTTCTACGGAATAAAGGTCGCCACGAGTTTGATCTCTTTCCCCCACTATATGCTCAGGGAATACTTCGGCATAATCGTGAGTTTTGTCACGGGAAAGTGGTAATCAGCAAGAATATATAAAAACATCCGTCCTTTCGAAATACGATAAGGACGGATGTTTCCACCGATCCAAATTAGAATGCGGACCGTTCATCATGGGAATTTAGACCGTCGCAAATGGGAATGTTAACCGCTATTGATGGGGCAAATCAACGGCGCCGCAGGCGGTTGACAAAAGCACGAAACGATCGTATCATACGCTTGCGTTTACTCATGTGAAGGACAGGGCAACGGTGGAGACCGACCCGAGTAGCACATGAGGTTTTGCGAGGGAGTGGTGCTCTATGGGGTGCCCTCCTTTTTTGCATT
>JAEEGL010485442.1_pt1 | contig 29835 bp, 26 predicted proteins | sample 9134231 | NCBI WGS metagenome assembly JAEEGL01 (sample SAMN16246548, study PRJNA631951) | gut metagenome | biome: gut microbiome; feature: rumen; material: fiber-attached | host: Bos | place: Iran: Karaj | collected 2018-10
CATATGCACCCGCTAATTGAACTGGAGATACACCATTAAATCCACCAATTGAATGAGCTTCATTTATATAAGTACTATTAGGATTTAAATACTCTGGTGTTATACCAAGAGATGTAACAAATTGATTTATTCTAGAATTTTTAACTTTCTTAAATGCTTGAAGAGCACATGTATTTCTTGATTGAACTAAACATTGTCTTAATGTCATAAATCCTAGATATCTATTATCTACATTATGCATTGTACCACCACTTGAATATTTAACTGGTTTATCAACAAATGGAGTATAAGTTGACCAATTGTTATATTCAATACCTGGTCCATAATCAAATAATGGTTTAGCAGTAGAACCAGGGTGTCTACTAATTTGAGTAGCATAATTTAAAGATAATTCGCTATTTTTATTTCTTCCTGCTCCTACAGCTAGAATAGCACCTGTTTTATTATCTATCATAGCTATTCCAACTTGAACTTTTTTATCTTTAAATTTATGTTTTTTATAAAAGTTATTAATTACATCTTGTTTACTTCTAGACATAGTAGAGTAAATATCCATAGAAACTACATATGGATTATTACCAGTTCTATCTATTACTTCTTGTACAACTGTATCTATAAATCCTTGATATGGATTAATTGAAGTACTATTTTTAATAATTATATCTTCTACATCTATCTTTTTAGCTTCATCTGCTTCTTTTTGTGATATGTATCCATATTTGGCCATTAAATCTAATACTACATTTTTTCTTCCATTTGTTTTTTCTGGATTAACATATGGATCATATTCACCAGGTGCTTGAAATAAACCAGCTAACATTGCTGCTTCAACTAAATTTAAATCTTGAACATCTTTTCCAAAATATGTTTGACTAGCAACTTGAACTCCATATGAACCACCACCCATATATGGTGAGTTTACATAGAATTCTATTATTTCTTTTTTATTGTAATCTTTTTCTATTTTAAATAATGATAAATATATATCTGTAAACTTTCTAACTATTCCTTCAAAACCTTTTGCTTCTGTACTAGTTAATGAATTTTTAGATACTTGCATTGTCAGAGTAGAAGCTCCACCAGCATCTTTACCTTGTACATAAGATAAACTTGCATTAGCAAATCTTACAATATCTAAACCTTTATGTTGAAAGAATCTATTATCTTCTGTTGATATAATAGCGTCTATTAATACATCAGGAAGATCTTCATAATCAACTATTTCTCTTTTTTCACTTCCTATTGTCGCTATTAGTTGTCCACTTATGTCATATATATTAGATGATTCTTTTTTATATAATAATTCAGTATTAAATTCAGGAGCTCTTAAATATATATAATACATAAATCCTGCAAAAATGAAGAAACCAAAAAAAATCATAATTACTATGAATCTTAGTAAAAAATGAGTTTTTCTATTCTTTGTTCTCTTCATAAAAAATTATTATAACATCTTTCCAAAAAAATTATAACATTTTTTTACTTTATGATATAATATTTTCGAAAAATGAAAAAAGGTGATCTATTTTATGAAAAAATGTGTTGTTATTTATAACCCAAATAGTGGTAGATTAACAAATAGAGTAGAGATAAAAAGAATATATAAAGTTCTTGAAAATTATGGTTATGATACTGAAATAAAATATACTGAATATAGGGGTCATGCTAAAGAAATGACTCAGAAACTTAGAGATGTAGATTTATTATTATGTGCTGGTGGAGATGGAACTTTAAATGAAGTTATTTCTGGAAACATTGAAAGAAAGAATCCTATATTATTAGGACATTTACCTTTAGGAAGTGTAAATGATGTTGCTCATATGTATGGTATGAGTAATAGTACTATTAAAAACATTATTATGCTTTTACATGGAGTTAAAAAGAATATAGATGTTTGTTTATTAAATAATAATCCATTTGTATATGTAGCTTGTATGGGAGCTTTTGTAGATATTTCTTATGCAACACCAAGAAAGTTAAAAGAACAATATGGTAAGTTAGCATATGTTATTTATGGTATTAAACAATTAAAACAAAATTTACAATTTTATGACGTTAAGTATACAGTTGATGGACAAACATATAACAAAAGATTTTCATTTATATTTATAACAAATAGTAGTAGAGTTGGGGGAGTTAACAACATTTACAAAGATGTAAAGTTAGATGACAATAAGTTCGAAGTTTTAATGTTAGATATAAAAAGTAAATGGGATATTATTAAATCTGTTCACTACTTAACTAGAAGAGAATTATCTGATATACCAGGAGCAACATATATTAAAACAGATAACTTAAAATTAGAGTTTGAAACAATACCTCCATCATGGTGCATAGATGGTGATGAACTAAAACATAATGATAATGTATTTGAAATAAAAGTTAATAAAGATAACTGGATGTTATTACCAACTAAAAATGTAGAAAAATTATTTGCAAATAAAGATGAAGATGAACTTGACGAAAAAGAAGAAACTATAGATTAAAATATAGTTTTTTTAATTTAAGTATTGTATAATTATCTATTATAGGAAGGGAATAAAATATGGCAGTTATTAAAGCAGTTATATTGTTAATAATTGGTTTTGTGGTACTGGTTAAAGCATCTGATGTTTTTGTTGATGCTGTTAGTTCAATATCAACAAATTTAAAGATGTCTAAAATGATGATAGCTCTTACAGTAGCTGCTTTTGGTACATGTGCTCCAGAACTAGCTATTTCTTTTCAAAGTATGGGTTCTGGAATGGGTGATATAGCACTTGCTAATGTTCTTGGTAGTAATGTTGTAAATATATTATTAATAGTAGGACTTGCTGCTTGTGTAGCTCCTATTAAAGTAAAGAGTCATGTTATTAAAAAAGAATTACCAATATTACTTGTAGTAACAAGTATGTTTTGTTTATGCATTGTTTCTCATAAATTTGGAATATCTGGAAAAGATTATGTTTTAGATAGACAAGATGGATTTATGTTACTTTGTTTCTTTGCAATGTTTATATTTTATATAGTTAGTGTTGTCAAAGCTAAACAAGGTATACTTGAATTTGATAAACCAAAATTTACACTTCCTAAATCAATTATATTAACTATTATATGTTGTATTTTAATTATTATTTCAAGTGATATAGTTGTTGATAATGCAGTAGTACTTGCTAATTTGATTGGAATTAGTACAAAAATAATAACTATGACAGTTGTAGTTATAGGAACATCTTTACCAGAAATGACAATGACAGTTATAGCTGCTAAGAAAGGTGAATTTGATTTTGCACTTGGTAATATTATAGGAACTAATATATTTAATATAGGAGTAGTTCTTGGATTACCATTAGTAGTATATGGTGGATTTAATAGTACAAGTTTTAATATGATAGATGTATCTGCTGTATTTGTAGCAGCAATGACATTATTCTTATTTGCTAGAAATGATAGAAAACTATCTAGTCTAGAAGGGGCAATAATGATAAGTATATTTGTTATGTATTATGCTTACGTTTTAGCAACGTAAGCTTTTTTTATTGCACATTTTTTCATTTTTCTTTATAATTAATTTGTGAGGTAGATTAATTATGAGAAGAGATTATGCACGTAGAGTGAAAGATTTTAATGGGATGAATCAAATAATGATTGATATCAAACCAAATAGAAGTGTTAGTGATGTTTATATGAATGTTAAATTAGATGTCACTAATTTAATGAAATATTTAGATAAAAGAAAGAAAAAAGGTGATCATATTACATTTTTCCATGCTTTTACAACAGCAATTGGAAAAACTATATATAATAGACCTTATTTAAATAGATTTGTACAAAATAGACATATATTTGAACATAAATATGTTGATATTTCTTTTGTAGCAAAAGTTGCTTTTGATGACAGAGCAGAAGAAATGATGATAATTGTTCGTGTAGATAAAGATGATAATATAGATACAATTAGTAAGCAAATATATGATAAAGTTAATGGTATTAGAGATAGTAAGAAAAAGGTTGAAAAGAAAGGCGCTAATAACATAATAGATGTTTTAGGACATCAACCTAATATTATTAGAGTGCCAGTTGTTGGATTATTAAAATGGATGGATAAAAAAGGTATTCTTCCAAGATCTATTGCTGAAGATAATCTTTATTATAGTAGTATTATTCTTTCTAATTTGGGTTCTTTACATTCAGGAGCAATATTACATAATATAACTGATTTTGGTAATTCTAGTTCACTTGGAACAATTGGTGAAGTTAAAGATGAAGAAGTTATTATAAATGGTAAAAAAGAAGTAAGAAAACTATGCGAGTTTGGTATTAATTTAGATGAAAGAATTGCTGATGGTTTTTACTTTGTTAAATCATTACATTTCTTACAACACATATTAGATAATCCTGAATTATTAGAGGGACCTGCAAGTGAAAAAATTGAAATCGATTGATAGACCATGGCTTGCATATTATAAAGAAGGGGTTAGTCCTGATTTAAAATATAGTGATTCTTCAATGGTAGGATATCTTTTAGAATCAGTAGCAAGATATCCTGAAGATATTGCTTATGAATATTATGGTGGACAAGTAACATATAGAGATTTCTATGAAAAGATTAAGGATGCTGCTAAATCATTAAAGAACCAAGGTGTTAATAAGGGTGATAAGATAACTATTTGTATGCCTAATACACCAGCTGCTATTATTATGTTTTATGCTATTAATATGGTTGGTGCTATTGCAGCAATGGTTCATCCTTTATCAGCACAAAATGAAATAGAAAGATATTTAAATGAAAGTGAAAGTTCATTGTTATTTGTTTTGGATTTAGTATATGATAAAGCACGTAATATTATAGATAATACAAAAGTAAAAAAGGTTGTAATTGGATCTGTTGGGGACAATTTAAAGCCTATTAAAAAGATTCTATATAAATATAAATCAAGAGGACAAGTTCCAAAGATAGAGTTAACTGATGATATCATGACATGGAATGAGTTTCTTAATTATGGTTACGATTATGATGGAGATATTATGGTTTTAACAAAACCTAATGATCCAGCTGTTATATTATATAGTGGGGGAACTAGTGGTGATCCTAAGGGAATACTACTTTCAAATTTGAATTTTAATGCATTGGCATTACAATGTCATTTAATGGTAGAAAAGTCAGAAGAAGGAGCTTCTATATTGGCTGTATTACCAATATTTCATGGTTTTGGTTTGGGAGTATGTATTCATACCCCTCTTTGTTGTGGTATGAAGTTAATACTAGTACCTGATTTTGGACCAAAGATACTAACTAAAACATTAATGAAGTATAAACCTAATATCATATGTATGGTTCCAACAATATTTGAACAATTAGCATCTACAAAATTAGGTAAAAATGATTTAGATTTTTTAACATGTGCTGTATCAGGTGGAGACTTTATGTCAGCTGAATTAAAACATAAAGTAGATAAATATTTTAAAGAACATGGTTCATCAGCAGAAGTAAGAGTTGGTTATGGTCTTACTGAAGCAAGTGCAGCGACATGTTTAACACCAACTGGTGAATATAGAGATAATTCAATTGGAATACCATTTCCAGATACATATTATAAAGTAGTAAAACCAGGAACTTATGATGAAGTAAGAACTGGTAGTGATGGTGAATTATGTATTAGTGGACCAACAGTTATGTTAGGATATTTAAATAATCCAAAAGAAACAATAAAAGCTATTCAAAAACATAATGATGGTAGAAGTTGGTTACATACTGGTGATATGGCTTCAATGGATAAAGATGGATTTGTATATTATAGACAAAGAATTAAACGTATGATAGTTTCTAGTGGATATAATGTTTATCCAAGCTATATAGAACAAATTATTAACCAACATGAAAGTGTATTTACAAGTGTAGTTATTGGTATACCTCATCCTCATAAAGTACAAGTTGCTAAGGCATATATAGTATTAAAAGATGGAGTTAAATATTCTAGAGAAATAGAAAAAAGTATTAAGGAACATTGTGAAAGAAATTTAGCTAAATATGCATTACCATATGAATATGAATTTAGAGATGATTTACCTAAAACACTTGTTGGAAAAGTTGCTTATAGGGAACTTGAAAAAAATGATAAAAAAGATGAAGAAGTTATTAATGTTGAAAAACCAAGTAGAAGAGTTAGAAAATTATTAAGAAGAATAGAAAGAAAAGAAAATAGATTAAAAAGATTAAAGAATAAATTAATTAATCTTATGAAAGTAGGGAAGTAATATGAAAAAATATGATGTAATTGTTATAGGAGCAGGACCTGGTGGTATTTTTAGTGCTTATGAATTAATGACAAAAGGTTCTAAACTAAAAATAGCTGTATTTGAAGCAGGAAAAGAACTTAAAAAGAGATATTGTCCTCTTGCTGATAAAAAAGTTAAGGAATGCATTAAATGTAAGAGTTGTTCTATCATGAGTGGATTTGGTGGAGCAGGAGCACATTCTGATGGTAAATATAATATTACTAATGATTTTGGTGGTACTTTATATGAACATATCGGCGCTCAAGAAGCTATTGATCTTATGAATTATGTTGATGAAATAAATATGAAAAATGGTGGAGAAGGAACAAAACTTTATTCAACAGCAGGTACAGAACTAAGAAAAGTTTGCATGCAAAATAAATTAAAATTATTAAATGCATCTGTAAGACACCTTGGAACAGATAAAAACTATACTGTTCTTGAAAATTTATATAATCAAATGAAAAAGAAAATAGATTTTTATTTTGAAACACCAGTTGAAACAATTGATGTTGAGAAAGATCAATATGTAATTACTACAGCTGATGAACAATATATTGCTCCAAAATGTATTATTTCTGTTGGAAGAAGTGGTAGTAAATGGATGGAAAATGTATGTAAAAAGTTAGATATAAGTACACTTTCTAATAGAGTAGATATTGGAGTAAGAGTAGAACTTCCACATGTTATTTTCTCTCAATTAACAGATGAATTATATGAAAGTAAAATTGTATATAAAACAGAGACATATGAAGATAATGTAAGAACTTTCTGTATGAATCCACATGGTATTGTAGTAACAGAGAATACAAATGGAATTGTTACTGTTAATGGACATAGTTATGAGGATGTATCCAAACATACTGATAATACAAACTTTGCTTTATTAGTTTCTAAACATTTCTCTGAACCATTCAAAGATAGTAATGGTTATGGTGAAAGCATTGCGAGACTATCAAATATGCTTGGAGGAGGAGTACTTGTTCAACGTTTTGGTGATTTAATTAGGGGACGTAGAAGTAATGAAAAGAGAATTTCTGGAGGAATGGTTGTTCCTACATTAAATGCTACTCCTGGTGATTTGAGTCTTGTTTTACCAAAGAGAATTTTAGATGATATTATAGAAATGATTTATGCTTTAGATAAAATAGCACCTGGTACTGCTAATGATGATACTTTACTATATGGTGTAGAAGTTAAATTCTATAATATGGAAGTAGATATAGATAACAATCTTGAAACAAAATATAAAGGACTTTATGTAATAGGTGATGGTAGTGGGGTAACTCACTCATTATCACATGCATCAGCAAGTGGTGTATATGTAGCAAGAGATATATTAGGTAAGAAATAATATGGAATCAAATGACAAAGAAATAAATGAAGAAGATTTAAATTTAAAGTATGCTGAAAATCAAAGAGATTTATATTCACAATTAATATATGAATATGATGAAGAAACTATGATGGATTTCTTAAGAGATAATTTAGAAGAATTAGAAGAAATATCTCAAGTTGCATTTGAAAAAGTATCTGAAATAGAAATGAAAGAACCAAAGTATTCAGAGTATTATACATTAGAAGATAGCTTAGAAATAGCAAGAGAGTTTTTAGAAACTATTGATCCTAAACATAAAAAACAATTTGATAAATTATTAGCTGATGGAACAATTGACATTGTTAGTGAACCTGAAAAAGATGATGAACCTGTAGTTAATTATAAAGATTATGAAGGTGGTATTAGGCAAGATGTTCATATTCCATTACAGCATAATTTAGATGATGTTTATTCTTTAGTACATGAATATTTTCATACTACTAATTTAGATAATAATTATACACTTGATAGATACTTATTAACTGAAGCAGTTTCAATATTTTATGAATTCTTATTATATGATTATCTAAGTACTAAAAATGTTAATCCTGATGATAATAAAGCTTCAATATATTATAGATTAGATTCTTTATTAGATGATACATATGATTTTAATTATATAATTGGTGAATTAAAACCTATATTTAAAAATATTAACTTTAATTATAAAGAACAACCTAAAGAAGAATTAGAAAATGTATTTGAAGATTTATGTTCTGATATGAGATATATTCTTTCAACAACATTAGCTATGATTAAATACTATGAATATAAACAAGGAATTATTAGTGTTGAACAAATGGAAAGATTTAATGAACACTTGAAAGAAACTGATGATTTAGATTCTTTAAATTTTATTACATATAATGATGATGAGTTTGAAAAAATAGAAGTATCTATAGATTATATAGCTCAATTACTTAAAAAGAATAAAAGCATGAAAAAGTAGTTTACATGCTTTTATTTTTTGTTTAAAATAATTTATATTAATATTTCAAAAAGATGTTTTGTGTGTTAAAATATATGTTGATAAGGAAGGTATGCACAATGGGAAAAGTAATATCATTAGTAAATCAAAAAGGCGGAGTAGGAAAAACAACAACTAGTATCAATTTATCTAGTTCTTTAGGGCATTTAGGTCAAAAAGTTTTACTAATTGATTTAGATTCTCAAAGTAATACTACTACTGGTTTAGGTATAGAAAGATCTAAGATTAAAAAAAGTATATATGATGTAATAATGGGTAATTGTGAAACTAAAGATGCAATTATTAAAACACCATTTAAAAATCTTAGTGTTATACCATCTGTAATAGATTTAGCAGGTGCTGAAATTGAACTTGTTCAAATAAGTATGCAAGATAGAAAATTTGTTATGATTGAACAATTAAAGAAACAAATAGATACTATTAGAGATAGATATGATTATATTATTATAGATTGTCCTCCAACACTTGGAGTATTAACAACTAATGCACTAGCTGCATCTGATTCAGTATTAATTCCTATTCAATGTGAATTTTATAGTTTAGATGGAGTTAATCTATTATTAAAGACTATACTTAATGTTCAAAAGAAGATTAATCCTAGTTTAGATATAGAAGGTGTATTATTAACTATGCTTGATGGAAGAACATTACTAGGACTTGAAGTAGTTGAAGATGTAAGAAAATTCTTTAATGAAAAAGTATTTAGTACAATAATACCAAGATTAGTAAAACTAGTAGAGGCACCATCACATGGTAAACCTATAATAGAATATGATCCAAAGAGTAAGGGTGCTTTAGCATATTTAAATTTGGCTAAAGAGGTGATAGAGAGAAATGGAAAGTAAAAGATTAGGAAAAGGGTTAGAACAATTATTTTCAAATGAATCATTATATGAAAATCCACTAGATCAATTAGATGAAATAGTTGAAAATGCTAAAGAAGAAGAAATAGTTGAATTAAATATAGATGATTTAAGAAGTAATCCATATCAACCAAGACAAAGTTTTGATGAAACTAAGCTACAAGAATTAGCAGACTCTATAAAAGAATATGGTGTTTTAGAACCAATAATTGTTAAAAAGAGTGTTAAAGGTTATGAAATAGTAGCAGGTGAAAGAAGAACTAAGGCTTGTATTTTAGCAGGTGTAAAAACAATACCAGCAATCATTAGAGATTTTAGTGATGAAGATATGATGCAAATTGCTGTTCTTGAAAATATTCAAAGAGAAGATTTAAATCCAATAGAAGAAGCAGAAGCATATTCTAAATTATTAAAAGTATTAAATATAACACAAGAAGAATTAGGAAAGAAATTAGGTAAAAGTAGAAGTCATATTACTAATATGTTAGGGTTACTTAATTTACCAGATAATGTTAAGTCTGATGTGTTATCAGGATTAATATCAATGGGACATGCTAAAGTATTAAGTAAAATTGAAGATGAAGAAACAATCAATGATTTAGTTAAAAAAGTTAAAAGTGATAAATTATCTGTTAGAGAATTAGAATCTTTAGCAAGTAATCCAGTAGTTAAAAAGAAAAATCCTGTTGTTAGAACAAATGATGATAAAAAATATAATTTTGTTGAAGATGCTATGACTGATAAAATAGGTAATAGAGTAAGAATTAAAAATAATAAAATAGTAATTCCATTTAATAGTGAAAAAGATTTAGAAAGAATATTAGATATATTAAATATCGATATTAATGTAGATTAAAAATGAATAAAGAATACAAAATAGGTAGTAAAGTTATTATGAAAAAACAACATCCTTGTGGTACTAATCTATGGGAAATAACTAGAGTTGGTGTTGATATTAAAATAAAGTGTATTCATTGTGGTAGAAGTATTATGATGGATAGAATGGAATTCGATAAAAAGTTAAAGAAAGTTGAGGAATACTAATGTTTAAGAGTAAAAAGAAATTTAGTCCAATAGTGACATGTATTCTTTTAACAGTAGTTGTAGTATTATTAAGTGGATTTTTAAGTTTATTAAATGTTCAAGCTGAGTATACTACTGTTAGTAAAGTAACTAATGAACTTGTTAATAACGTTGTAGAAGTTAAAAACTTATTTAGTTTAAGTGGTATTAAACATATATTTACTACAGCAGTAACTAGTTTTATTAATTATGAACCTTTACCTTTATTAATAATAGTATTAATAGGAATAGGTGTATTAGAAAAAAGTGGTTTTTTAGAAACATGTTTTACAATACTAACTAAGAATACTAAAAAGAATACAGTTACATTTGTATTGATATTTATTAGTATGTTATTCTCATTACTAGGAAATATTGGTTTTGTTGTAATGTTACCTTTAGGAGCTTTATTATTTAAATATGGTAGAAGAAATCCTCAAGGTGGAGTTATTGCTACATTTGCAGCTCTTGCATTTGGAGCAAGTATTAATATATTTTTAACTGCTACTGATAGTACATTACTTACATATACTTTAAAAGCAGCTAAATTAATTGATGTTAATTATAAAATAGGAACATATTTTGCGTTATTTATAATGATATTAGCATTAATAGTATCATCAATAGTATTTACTATAATTACAGAAAAGAAAATAATGCCTAAATTACCAAGAATTGATTATGATGAAACTGAATTAACTATAACAAATAAACATTTAAGAGGATTAATTGTTGGTTTAGGATTAGGATTATTATATTTATTAATTATTATTTATATGATAATACCAGGTCTTCCATTATCAGGAGCTTTACTTGATATGAGAGCAACTAAATATATAGATATGGTATTCGGAGCTAAATCATTATTTAATCAAGGATTTGTATTTATAGTTACAGTATTCTTTGCATTAATAGGTTTTGGCTATGGATTTATGACTAAAACAATAAGACATTCTAAAGATGTTAGTGAAAGTTTAGCTTATTCATTAGATGGAGCAGGAAATATATTAGTTCTTATGTTTTTTGCATCATTATTTATTAATGTATATCAAGAAAGCCATATAGGAGAAGTAATAACTGCATTTTCTTCAACTATAATTGGTAGTTTAAATCTAACAGGTGGTTTATTAATATTTGTTTCATTAATAATAATAGCTATAACTAATATATTTTGTACTGATACAATTACTAAATGGTCTATATTATCAGGATCAATGGTTCCATTATTTATGAATGCAAGTATTAGTCCAGAATTTACACAAATAATTTATTCAGCAGGTGATGCTATTACTAATGGTATTACACCATTATTTGTATACTTTGTTATTTATATAGCATTACTAGAAAAATATAATAAAAATGAAAATATAGTTACTGTATTTGGAAGTATTAAATTAGTTATTCCATATAGTATATATATAGCAATAATATGGTTAGTAATAATAATAGGATGGTATATGATAGGACTTCCTATTGGTATTGGATCATTTCCGGGGGTAATATATGGCGCTTAAGGCAGGAATTATAGGTCTTCCTAATGTAGGGAAGAGTACATTATTTAATGCAATTACTAAAAAGAATATTCTAGCAGCAAATTATCCATTTGCTACTATTGATCCAAATGTTGGAGTAGTATTTGTTCCAGATAAAAGATTAGATACATTAAATGAAATGTATCAACCTGAAAGATTAATACCTACACAATATGAATTTATTGATATAGCTGGTCTTGTAAAAGGAGCATCAAATGGAGAAGGTTTAGGAAATAAATTCCTTGCTAATATTCGTGAAGTAGATGCAATAGTACAAGTTGTTAGATGCTTTGAAAATAAAGATATAATTCATGTTGAAGGTGGAATAGATCCTACAAGAGATATTGAAATAGTTAATTGTGAATTAATGTTAAGTGATTTAGAAATCATAGAGAATAGACTTTCTAAAATAGAAAAGAAAGCTGTTACTACTAATGATAAAGAATCATTATTTGAAGTAGCACTTCTTAAAAAAGCAAAAGAGAATCTTGTTAATGGATTTATGCTTAGATTAGTAGATTTTGATGAAAAAGAACAAAAATTATTAAAAACATATAACTTAATTACAAATAAACCTTTTATATATTTAGCTAATGTTAGTGAAGATGATCTATTAAATGATGAAAATGATTATGTTAAAGCAGTTAGAGAAATAGCTGGAAGAGAAAATGCTAGTGTAGTATTAATGTGTGCTAAGATTGAAAGTGAATTATGTGATTTAAATGATGAAGAAAGAGATGCATTCTTAAAAGATTTAGGAATTGCTAATAGTGGTTTAGATCAATTAATTCATGTTACATATCATATGTTAGGCTTAAAAACATTCTTTACAGTAGGTAAGGATGAAGTAAGAGCATGGACATTTAAAGATGGTATGAAAGCACCAGAATGTGCTGGTATTATACATACTGATTTTGAAAAAGGATTTATTAAAGCAGAAGTAATGAGTTATGATGATTTAATAGAATGTGGAAGTGAATTAAAAGTAAAAGAAGCAGGTAAAGCAAGACTTGAAGGAAAAGAATATGTTATGCAAGATGGAGATATCTGTTATTTTAGATTTAATGTTACAAAATAAAAACGAGCTTAATGCTCGTTTTATTTTGATTTATTTTATTTCTATGAATTTCTTTGTTTCTTTCTTTGCTTCTTTTGGGAAAGAGATTTTTAATACACCGTTATTAAATTTAGCGTTGATTTCATTTTCTTTAACATTGCCAACATTGAATTGTCTCTTGAATGATCCTGTGATTCTTTCTTTACGAATAAAGTTCTTTTCGTCATCTTCATGTTCATTATTCATAGTAGCTTCAATAGTAAGAATACCATCTTCTACATCGATTTTAATGTCTTCTTTGTTATATCCAGGAACATCCATATCAATATGAATATTTCCTTTCTTTTCATAGACATCACATTTCATATTCATTTTAGGCATTCTTGGCATTACTGGAAAGTCATCAAAGAAATCATCTAAATAAAATTTACTTGGTAATAAATTCATTATTACTCATCTCCTTACAACTATAATTATACTCATAAATTAGCACTTGTCAATACCAAGTGCTAATTTTTTTAAAAAAATAGTTTTATGTTGACAAAAAGGGCATAATATAATAACATATATTTGTTTTAAGGGGTTTATTTATGAAGAAAGATAAACGATTTTTAAACAGTTTAGATAAAGAATTATCTGTCCTTAGTGAGAAGGATAGACGTTTTATTGTGGATAAATATAGAAAAATTATTGATGAAGGTTTATCTAATAAAAAGAAAATAACAACTATACTAAGAGAAATAGGCCCTGTTAAATTAGTTGCTTTAAATGAAATAGAGGCAATTAAAGCAAATAAAAAAGATAATATTTTTAAAAGATTTGTTAGTTTTATAACAAAAGATCTTACTCCTCAAGATGAAGCAGCTCTTAAAGAAAAACAAAAGCAAAGAGAAGAAAAGCAAAAAGAAAGAGAAAAACAACGTGAGGAAAATAGAAAACTAAAAGAAGAAAAAAGAACTCAAAGAGCAATTGAAAGAGAAGAAAAAAGAGTAGAAAGACAAAAAATAAGAGATGAAAAGAAAGCTCTTAGAGATAAAGCTAGAGAAGAAAAAAGAAAAGTTAATGAAAAAATTAAGAATGCTAATAAAGAAGAAAAAGCTGAATTAAAGAAAGCTAAAAAAGAACAAAATAAATTCTTAAAAGAAGAAAAGAAAAAGTTAAAAGAACTTGAACGTGAAGAAAAGAAGAAATTAAAAGAGGAAAAGCAAAAAGAAGAAACTAAAAAAGAAGAAACAGTTATTGAAAATGTAGAAGAAGTATTCGAAGATGTTACTGCTGATACTGTTGAAGAAATAGCTGAAACTCATATATTTGAATCTAAACAAGCAAGAAGAAAAAGAATATTATTAACTACTTTAGGTGTAATAATAACAATAATACTTATATTTATATGGTTATGGATTACAGTTCTTGCTATAGCATGTGGTTTTGCATATTTAGATGGTGTTAAATTCTTAGGTTTAATTATTGCTGCATTTGCTGCAGATTTCTTAGTATTATGGATTGTTGTTATGATTAATAGAGCAGTATTCCATAAAAAACAAAGAGTAGTATTAAATTTAATAATATCATTTGTATGTGTTGCTTTAATAGCTTTAGGAATAGTATTATTTGTTAGAAAACTAACATCTATTAAATCAGTAGAAGATGTTAGTGATAAATATTCTATGTCTACTAAATATGATACATATGTATTACCAAGTGATACTAATAAGAAATTAAGCTTTGTATTTAATGCTAATTATGATACTCAATATATTGTTGATTATGATGAAAATATGATTGGTAAAGTAAAAGTAGAAGTTAAATACTATGAAGCATATTATGATTATTATATTAAGAAATCTTCAAATATAGTTTATATATCATTAAAAATAGATGATAGAGATAGATTAAGTACATATATTAGTGATTTAAAAGATGGCTTAATATATGATTCTGATGAATTATCTAGATATGTAGTAAAAATAATAATGGCTAAAGAAGATGCTGATAGAATAGAGATTATTAATTAATCTCTTTTTATTTGACATGTTTTATGTAAATGAAATATAATTATAATAGGTGAGAGTAGATAAAAAAGATATTAATATTTTTATTGTTTATACCTATTTATATTAATGCCGAGGCAATTAGCGTCGGTTCTTTTGATGAGCTAAAAACTGCTATTAGTAATGGAGAAACAGAAATTACAATTACTAATGATATGGAATTTAATGATTTAATTACTATATCAAATAAAGTAACTATAGAAGGAAATGATCATCATATTGATAGAGAATCATCTTACCTTGGTGGTTTATTTAAAATAACTAATATTGGAAATATAACTTTAAATAATATAAAAGTAGATTTAAAAGCTCCAGGATGGTATATGGATTATGAAAATAGAAAGTATACGGGTTCAAATAATACTGGATATGTTAGAGTTCCTTTAAAAACTGCAGAAGGAGATGTAACAGCATCATCTTCATTAATACAAAATGCAGGTAAATTATTTATAAATAATTCAGATTTTAAAAATGGTAAATCTACTGTTCAAGGAACAATAATAAATGGTAATGGAGATAATGAAATTAAAAATACAAGAATAGAGCATATGTTTTCTTCACAAAGAGGTGCGTCTTTTTATGTATCTGGTGGAACATCAGTTTTTGATAATATTTATGTTAAAGAAAGTTGTTCTGGAACAGCATCTAATGGTTCAACATCAGGATTTTTAAATATAACAAATTCCAATCTTGAAATGAAAAATTCAACTTTTGAAAATAACTTTTCTCAAAATGATGGTGGAGTAGCATATATATCAGGCACTAATACATTGATAGATAATTGTACTTTTAAGGGCAATAGTGTAGGAAATGATGGATCCGTTTTTGAAATAAAATCAACAGTTGTTGATAAAACATTTGAGGTAATTAACTCAACATTTGAAGATAATGCAGGATATGCTCTTACTGGACAAAGTATGGGTATGATTTGGTTAACAGGATGGCTAAGCACTGAAGAGAATCCTATTGTTTTTAGAAATGATAAATTTAAAAATAATACAAATAAACTGGGTGGAGTAATAGCTGATATGGATAGTCAAGCAACACATGTTTTATTTGATAATGTAGAAGTATATGGAGTTGATAATAATGAACAGTATGGATCATTGTTATATTCTCAAAATAGTAATTATGTAGTTAAAAATTCAATTATTCATGATAATAATGTTTATGTAGGCCAAATATACATCAATTATGGAAATGTAAAACTACAGAATGTAGAAATATATAATAATAAATCAAAATATTTTGGTGCAATATATCACTATGCTGGAACGTTAAATATAGAAGATAGCATTATCAAAAACAATAAAGGAACGGCAGGCGCAGGAATATATATTACGAGTAATTATAATAATTATCCTCCGATTGTAGAATTAAAAAATACAACTATTACTGAAAATGAAGGAACTGCTGGATCTGGAATATATATAACAGAAAAAAACCTATCTTATGTTTCTTTAACTATGGATGAAAATACTAAAATTTATAATAATAAATCTAATGTATATGCTGAAGACATATTATTAACTAGTATTGTAACAGAAGATAACAATACAGATAATACTATACATTTAAATAATCCTGGTAATTATGGAATTCCAGGAATAGATGGTTGGTATATTGATATTAAAGATGATAGATTTGTTACTTCTGAAAATCCTCAAAAGTATGAAAATTATGATATAAAAACTAAAAAAGGTGTAAAAATATATATAAAAGCCGCTGGTGTTAGTTCTTTAGAGTTTGAATTAGAAGGTGGAACTAATGCTGAAATAGAAACAATTCCAATAAAATATGGAGTTGAAAATGATATTCCTGAAATAAAGCCAGAAAAGGAAGGATATATATTCTTATCATGGAATACCAAAGCAAATGGATCTGGTACAACAGTAGAACCAGGCTCAAAATATGATGGTAGTGATGGATTAACATTATATGCACAATATTTAGATGATAAAAATAAAAATAATATTGATGATAGAACTGAACCACATTTTTCAGTAACTTTTTCTGCTGGAAAAGATGGAGAATTACTTGGCAAAGATAAATATGATAATATTTTAACTGGTTTAACATTTGAAGATGCAATGATTGTTATTCCTGAGGTAAAAGCAAATAGAAATTATAAGTTTGTTAAATGGGATGTTGAACCAAGTGGTATTATAGAAAATGATCTAATATATACTGCTGTTTATGAAGAAATAGGTGAAAAAGTACCTAAGACAATAGATGAATTATCTCAATGGATTATGGTATCAATTATATCTTATATGTGTATGATTTTATCAATTGAAGCATTTAAAAGAATTCCTTAGATAGGAATTCTTTTTGCAATAAAAAAACTCAAATTTCTTTGAGTATTTTTTAAAAATGGCGCCCGATGTAGGACTCGAACCTACGACCTAACGGTTAACAGCCGTGCGCTCTACCGACTGAGCTAATCGGGCACTTTTTTTTGTTACGTGTTTAATTATATGACAATAATTAGTCTTTGTCAATAAAATTTATGGACTTTTTCTAGTATTTTTGCTAAAATGATAGTGAAGGAGGATTTGATGAATAACGAGTTAGAGATAATGGAATTCGAAGAATTTGGTTCATCTCCAACTAATGAAAAAACTGAAGAAGAAAAAACTAATAGTACAAAGCCTCCTAAAGTAAGTATACTGGAGACTTATGGTGAAAATTTAAGTAAAAAAGAATATGTAACTAATCCTGCTATTGGAAGAGATTATGAAATAGAACAAGCAATAGAAATATTGCTTACTCCAGAAAAGAGTGCTCTTTTAGTAGGTAAAGCTGGTGTAGGTAAAACAGCTATAGTTGAGGGTATTGGTTATAGAATGGTAAAGGGGACAATTCCTAATGCATTAAAACCATATGAATTAATTAAAGTTAATATATCTAGTTTACTTGGTGAAACTGTTAGTGAAGGTCAAACTGAAAATAGATTACAGTTATTGGTTGATGAACTAAAAACGAAAAAAAATATTATATTATTCATTGACGAGGTACACTTACTTGTAAATAGAAATACTACTAACATGAGTATTGACTTTGCAAATATGTTAAAACCTGGTTTAGACCGTGGAGATATAAAAATGATAGGTGCTACAACATATGAAGAATATGAAGCATATATTTTAAGAGATAGAGCTTTCTTAAGACGTTTCTTAAAAGTAGATGTAGCAGAACCTACAGAAGATCAATGTGTTCAAATATTAATGGGTACATATCCAAAATATGAAAAAAGAACAGGAATTAAATTAGGTTATACTGATTTTATTAAAGAAAAGATATTTAGATTTGTTGTTGAGTTAACAGATGAATATAAAAGAATATATGAAATAGGTAATAGATATCCAGATGTTGCTTTAACAATAGTTATGAGTGCATTTTCAATGGCATTATTCGAAAATGCAGAAGAAGTTAGAATCAAGCATTTTTATAAAGCTGTAAAAAGAACTAAGGTAGTTTATGAAGATTCTAAAATAAAAGAATTAGAAAGATTCAAAGTTTTATTTAAAGATTTAATAAATGAAGAAAATGTTGATTTAAGTGAAGAATAAAGAGGTGGAAATATGATAAAAAAAGATGATGTTTTTGAAGTAGAGGATAAATTATATTGTGTTCTTGATACTATCAATTATGGTGGTGGAGAATATGCTCTATGTAATGAAATGGAAAATGAAAGAACTTTTGGAGCAAAATATGTGGTTTTCCAAAATTTCGAAGATGGAATTGAAAGAGTAGAAGATGATGATTTTTTAAATAAGATATCACCAATATTTACAAATAACATTACACAAGATATTTATGGTGAGGATCAGGAGGATTAAAATATGGATGAGAATATGGATGTGCAAATGGATGATCGTATTAAAGATACGGCTATTAGATATATTAGATTCATAAGGGATAGAGTTGATAGTGGATCTTATAACCTTGATATGGTTGTAAATAGTTTAGTTTCTTGGCTTAGTAGCGAAGATGCTAATGCTTTATCAGAAGTTCAAGTTAGACAATTTAGTGAAATCTTACCAAAATTAAGAACAGCTATCAATTCTGTATCTGATGATGAACATAGAGAAAACCTTAATGCAAATGTTGCATTTATTAATCAACGTTTAGGTTCTATAGGATATGCTAGAACAAGTGCTGGAAATGAATATTTAAGAGAAGCTCGTGAAAAACAAGCAGAATATGATAATTTGACTAAAGCATTAGAAGAACGTCAAAAAGAATTAGTTAAACTTGCTTGGTTAGCTGGATTTACTACAAGTGATACAGAACAAAATTATAGTTTCAGTGCTGAAAGAAGTAGAACTAAAAAGAGTGGGGCACATGTACTTGAAAATGATTTAGAAATTAGAAGAGTTGTTGTTCCTACAAAAACAGCTGCTGAATTTGCTAAAAATGCAGATGAATTAGCAATAAGAACTTCTGGTACTGATAGAGATGAATATGTAAGACAATTCAATGCATTATTTGAATTATTCCAACAAGATATTGCTAGAAGAAATGCACTTAGAGGTGAATTAGTAACTTTATATGATAAAGCAGATAGTATAATATTATCTGGAACACATGGTGAAGGAATGGATCCAAGAATTACTGGATTCCCTGATTTACCACCAGTTTTAGACCCAAATGCAAATTTAAAGAAATTATATGATAGAGTAATAAATGGATTTAGTTCAACTGTAGGTGAAGTAAAAACTCTTGAAGATTTATTTAAATTATCTGAAGAAGAATTAGGTATATTAATAGATAATTTATCATCTAATAAGTCATTAAAGAAAGATATTAATGCACTAGAAAAACTTGCAAAAGCTTCTGCTGGTTCTAATAAAGAAGCACAAGCAATCTTAGCAAGTATTGCAAATGTTAAAATAGCACGTGCTAATACTTTAAAAATTGCTCAACAAGTTAAAGAAATTAGAAATCAACGTATTACTAAATTAAAAAAAGATATTACAGATGCTAGAGGAAGTTTAGCTACACATGAACATAATTTATTAGAAGCTGAAGTAGATAGAACTAAGTATAGATATATTCTTGGTGAAATAACTGAAAGACAAATGAATGCTTTCACAAGAAAACATGGAGTAGCAGATATTACATTAACAACTGCTGAAGAAAATGATAGAACGCATATGTATGATACAACGAGAAGTGTATATGCAACTAAAATAGCAGACACAGAAGAAACAATAAAAAATCTTAAGGGTAAAATTGCTGATGTAAATAAATCTATAGCTGGATATGAAAAAGGTATAACAAGTTATAGAGAAGGAAAGATTACTAAAGGTCTTAGAAAAATTATTAATAGCAATAAGAGTATTGTTGTTGGTATGAAGATGATTGAAGAATTAAATGATGGCATTACAAGAGATACAACATTAAGAGATACAGAAATTGTTGCTACTATGAGTGATGAAGTTGAATCAAGTAGAAAGAAGAAAACAACAAAAGGAGGTCCGGAAGCTCCAACAGGTCCATCAACAGGTGGTCCAGAGGCTCCAACAGGACCTTCAACAGGTGGTCCAGAAGCTCCAACAGGTCCATCAACAGGTGGCCCAGAGGCTCCAACAGGACCTTCAACAGGCGACCCAGATCCAGAAGAAGATAAAGACAAAGATAAAGGTAAAGGTAAGGATAAAGATAGAAAAAGATTAAAACCAAAGATTTATGGTAAACTTCCTAAAACAGCTAAAATACTTGCTATAGCAACTGGTCTTGTTGCTGCAGGATTTACATTAACAGCTGTATTTAGTGGAGGCGTAGGAGCTGCAGTTGCTTCTGCACTTTCTGCACCAACGATATCTGCTTTAGCAGCAATGGGTCAAGGACTAACAGCTGCAGCAGTTGCTTCTTCAATGAGGAAAAAATAAATAAAAACTTATAAATTAACTTTTATAAGTTTTTTTATTTTGTATAAAAATAATTATTTGTATAACTTTACATAATTAAAAAAGAAAAATATCTAAGAAATAATATAATTATTAGACTATGATTTATATACATAATTAAATAATATCAATTTGATTTAATATGTATAAATAAATATACTCACTATTAAGGAAGGTGAGTATGGAAAGAAGTATTAGAGTAAGAAACTTGAATAAGAAGATTGGTGGGAAACAGATACTAAAAGATATTAATTTTGATATATATGAAGGTGAAATAGTTGGATTAGTGGGTAAGAATGGAGCAGGTAAATCAACTTTACTTAAAATAATGACTGGTTTATATACTATGGATAGTGGTGATATATATTATTATGATTATAATTTAAGTAATGAATTTGAAAGAGCTATGTCTATAGTTGGAACATTAATAGAGACACCTGATTTATATAAAAATATTAGTGGTTCTAAGAACTTAGAAATATTTAAATCTATGTTTAAAAATATATCTGATGATACTATTGAAGAAATAGTTAAAATAGTTGAAATGGAGAAACATTTAGGACGTAAATTTAAGACATATTCTCTTGGAATGAAAGAAAGGCTTGGAATAGCACAATCTCTCTTAAATAAGCCTAAAATACTTATTTTAGATGAACCTACTAATGGTTTAGATCCAATAGGTGTTAAAAAGATATTTGAGATATTAAAAAACATGAAAGATACTACTATTATTATTTCATCTCATATGTTATCTGAAATAGAAAGCATTTGTGATAAAGTTATTTTTATTAATAATGGTGAAATAGTTGATATTAAAAAAATAGATAAGAATGTTAAAAAGAAAAATATTATGTTTGAAGTAGATGATTTTTCTAAAGCAAGATTATTACTTAAAAACTATTGTATTAATGAAGAGTTAGAAGTATATGAATCAGATTCTACTATTAGTAGGTTAAATAGAGAATTAATATTTAATAATATAAATGTATATAGAATATATGAAAAAGAGAATTTTATAGAAAAAGAATTCTTTGATATGGTTAATAATGAATAGAAAGATTAAAAATCATATATATACAATATTTTTAATAGTTAAGTTATTAATAAATGAATTTAAAAAGACAGGTTTATATAAACTGTTAATATCTTTAATAATATTTTTAACCGTTATACTAATAATATATAAGACTAATAAAGAAGATATTTTATCAACATCTTATAGTTTAATACCTTTTGTTGGATTATTAATGATAGTTTTTTATGGTGGTAGTATTTCTTCTGAAATAGAAAATGGTTCTTTAAAGTATTATTTAACTAAACCAATTAAGAGATGGAAAATATATTTATCTAAATTATTATGTATTTATTTATATTTATTAATTGTTTTATTTTACATTGTATTTATATATTTGATAATTATAGATAATTTAGATATTGATTTTATAATAAGGTTTATTAAGTATTCGATTCCTTTGTTTTTAGTTGGTACATTCTCATTATTCTTATCATCTTTTATTAGAAGTACTTCTTTATGTATAGGTATAGATATATTTATATTAGTATTTTCAACATTGTTATCACAAGTATTATTTGGTATTGGGTTTACTTTAATAGAATATACATTTTTACCATATTTAGATTTTAATAATTTTAATGATATAGATGCTTTAAATATAATGAATAAAGAACTTGAAATAAATCTAAATATTAGAAGTGGAATAATAATAGATTTAGTTTATACATTCATATTTTACATATTAGGTAATTCTATATTTGTAAATAAAGATGTAAAAAATTAGTAAACTTATTTAAAACTAGGAAATGATGTGTTGTTTTTATAATTATTATTTGTTAATATGTTACTATAGAGAAGAGGTTGGTGAATAGATATGGCTACTAAAAAGAGTAGTGTTGCTGCTAAAAAGACAGCTGCCAAAACAACAACAACTAAGAAAGAGGTTAGAAGAACTACAAAAAGAACAAAAAGAGAATATATGCCTGGTGGAAAGTTAATGTATGTATTCTTAGTTATTGCTGCTTTTGCTGCAATTGTAGCAATTACAGGAATAGTACTTGAAGAATGCGCTATTGATTATACTGGAACATTAAAGGAATATAAATCTTTCTTTGAAATGATTAAGAATTCTAAAAGTATAGCACTAGGAATATTTGGTATTTTCTTAGTACTAGCTTGTTTTATAAGATTAAATAATAAAAAATAATGACTTTGTAAAAAGTCATTTTTAAATTAAATGTAAAATATTCAAAAAGTCTTGTATATATTTTTCTAATAATGATACAATGATTATGGTGATATAAATGCAATATAAAGTAACAACATATTCTGAAGATGAAACAATAGAATTAGCAGAAAACATTGAATCAGAAAAATTTCCTAATATGGTAATATGCCTAGAAGGAGATTTAGGAAGTGGAAAAACAGTTTTTGCTAAGGCATTTGCAAAGTCACTAGGAATAAAGGATAATATTACTTCTCCAACATTTAATATAATTAAAGAATACGAAGGTGGGGAAATGAAATTATTCCATATGGATGTATATCGTTTTGCTGATATTAAGCAAGATATAGGAATACCAGAGTATTTTAATAAACGTGGTGTATGTATAATTGAATGGGCAGATTTAATAGAAGATATACTTCCAAAGAATAGACTAGATATAAGAATTAAGATAATAGATGAGAATACAAGACAGTTTGTAATTACACCAAGAGGAAATAAATACGAAGATTTGTGCGAAAGAGTTTTATAACTCTTTTTTTTATGGTAAAATATATATTAGAATAAAATAGGTGATGTTATATGGATGATTTAGGAAAGGTATTATCTGATATAAAGAGTAGGCTAGATAAACTAAGTAAAGATGTTTTATTGTCATATTTATCTTTAAGTTATTGCCCAAGTGATGTACTAGAAGAATATTATGATAAGAATGATAGTGACATAAAAATATGTTTATCTATGAATCCTAACACACCTCAAAACGTTTTAAAAGAACTATATAATGATAAAATAACTAAATATAATGTTATACAAAATGAGAATTGTCCTAGAGAGATATTAAATCTATTAATATCTACTAATGATAAAACAATATTTGATGCATTAATGAAAAATAATAAATGTCCTAAGAAATTATTTAGGATTGCTAAAGATATTAATCTATCAAATCCAATATGTCCAAAAGATGTATTATTAAAATATTCATCTAACGCAGATAATTTAACTATGAAGCAAATATCTGATTTAGCATCTAATCCTAGTATGACAGATGAATTATTAAATATGATTTATAGAAGTAAATTAGGATATACAGCAAGATATTCTTTTGCTAAGAATGTTAATTGTAGTGAAGATATATTAGGAAAGATATATGAAAAAAATAATGCTTCTGATTTAACAATAGATATTTTAAAGAATGCTCAATGTCCTCAAACAATTATTATTAAAGAATTAAAATCTAATAATATAGAAAAATATAGAGCAATAGCATGTAATATAAATATACCTCAAGGTGTATTAGATAAGTTATCATTAATTGAGGATGAAGAATTATTATGTAATATAGCATCTAATAAAAAATATAAGAATTTAGATAATATTGCTAATAATCCATCTGGTAATGTTAGAAAATGTGCTCTTGAAAATGAAAGTGCTGATTTAGATCTTATTAAGAGTATGTTGAGTGATGTTGATGAAAGTATATCTTTAAGAGCATTATTTAAATATTATACTTATATAAAACATAGTTCTAATGAAGAAGTTAATGATGAAGAATTAGAATCGGAAAGAAGAGAAGAAAGAAAAGAAGAAAATAATAATTATGATTTAGAACTAGAAAGAATAAATAGTGTAAATGATAAATTAAAAGAAGAACAAAATAAAGAGACAATGGCTACTATTAGAGAATTAGAACAAATAATGTCTCATATGAAAAATCCTGATGAAAACTTTACTATTAGAAGATTACAACACACTATACCAATAAATGAAGATTTCTTATTTGATGATAATCCTGATGGAAGTAGAATGATTAAGAAAGAGTTCATTAAAGTACTTAAATATTTAGATTTAAGTAATATAAATTGTAAAAATATGATAGCAACTGATATAGATTTTAGATTTACTAATATAGATATAGATCCACAAAAAGTATTTAAGAAAGATTTAAGTTATTCTAGATTTGGTGATAATAATATACATAAATTTAGAAACTTTAATGGAGTTAATATGACTGGTTGTGATATTAGTGAAACTAGATTATCGGTTGGTACTAAAGAAAAAGAAAGTTCTAAAGAATTAAATGAAGCTGCTAATGAATTAGGCGCTGAAGTTAAATAGAATAAGGAGGAGTATATGAAAACTTTAAGTGAAAAAGAATTAAAAAATATGAATGAATATTTTAGAGCACTAAATTATTTATCATTAGGACAATTATATTTAAAAGATAATCCATTACTTAGAAAGCCATTAACATTAGATGATGTTAAACCTAATGTAGTAGGACACTGGGGTACAGCACCAGGACAAAACTTTATATATATGCATCTAAATAGAATTATTAAAAAACATAAATTAGATATGATATATATTTCAGGACCTGGACATGGTGGTCAAGCAATGGTTGCTAATACATATTTGGAAGGTACTTATACAGAAACATATCCAAATATTACAGAAGATGAAGAAGGATTAAAGAAACTATTTAAACAATTTAGTTTCCCAGGAGGAATTTCTTCTCATGTTGCCCCTGAAACACCAGGTAGTATAAATGAAGGTGGAGAACTTGGTTATTCACTTGCTCATGCTTATGGAGCAGTACTTGATAATCCTACATTAATAGCAGCTTGTGTAGTAGGTGATGGAGAAGCTGAAACAGGTCCTTTAGCAGCATCATGGCATTTAAATAAAATTATTAATCCTCTTACAGATGGTATTGTGTTACCAATATTACATTTAAATGGATATAAAATAGCAAACCCAACTATATTTGCTAGAATGCCAAAAGATGAATTAATTAAATTCTTTGAAGGTTGTGGATATACTCCATATATGGTTGAAGCAACTTCTATTGATAAATTACAAGAATTAATGGCTAAGACATTAGATAGATGTGTTTCTGAAATTAAAGGAATTAAGAGTAAAAAACATCTTAATAAAAGAGCTAAATATCCAATGATTATATTTAAGACGCCTAAAGGATGGACTGGTCCTAAAAAGATTGATGGAAAACTAGTTGAAGGAAGTTTTAGATCACATCAAGTACCAGTTGTAGTTAATAAAGAACATCCTGAAAATCTACCAATTTTAGAAGCATGGTTAAAGAGTTATCATCCAGAAGAATTATTTGATGAAAATGGTACTATTAAAAAAGAATTAAAAGAATTAGTTCCTAAAGGTGATGCTAGAATGGGTGCTAATCCTCATGCTAATGGTGGAAAATTATTAAAAGAATTAAATGTACCAGATTTTAGAGAATATGCAGTAGATGTTCCAAAACCAGGAACTGTTATTAAACAAGATATGATGGAACTTGGTAAATTCATAAGAGATATTATTACATTAAATGAACATAATAAAAACTTTAGAATCTTTGGACCAGATGAAGCATTATCTAATAGATTAAATCATGTATTTGAATCAACATATAGACAATGGAATGGTATTACATATCCAACAGATGAATATTTAAATAATTATGGTAGAGTAATAGATTCAGTATTATCTGAACATTTATGTGAAGGTATGTTAGAAGGATATTTATTAACAGGTAGACATGGATTCTTCCATAGTTATGAAGCATTTATTAGAGTTGTTGATTCAATGGCATCACAACATGCTAAATGGTTAAAAGTATGTAATGATTTACCATGGAGAGCTGATATAGCATCTTTAAACTATATTTTAACTTCATATGCATGGCAACAAGATCATAATGGATTTACACATCAAGACCCAGGATTTATAAATCATTTAGTTACTAAAAAAGCTGATATAACAAGAATATATTTACCTTTTGATACAAATACATTAATTAGTTGTTTTGATCATTGTATTAGATCTAAAAACTATATAAATGTAATAATTGCATCTAAACATCCAAGATTACAATGGTTAACAATGGATGAAGCAATTAAACATTGTACTAAAGGTTTAGGAATATTAAAATTTGCATCTAATGATGAAGGAAAAGAACCTGATTTAGTAATGGCATGTGCTGGTGAAACACCAACAATTGAAACATTAGCTGCTGTTAAAATACTTAGAGAGAAATTCCCTAAATTAAAGATAAGAGTAGTTAATGTAGTAGATTTATTTAAATTACAAAGTAATGATAATCATCCTCATGGTTTAGAAGATGAAGAATTTGATTCAATATTTACTAAGAAAAAACCAGTTATATTTGCATATCATGGATATCCTCATTTAATACATCAATTATCTTATAAGAGAGCAAATAAAAATATCCATGTTCATGGATATATAGAAGAGGGTACTATTACTACAACATTTGATATGAAAGTTCAAAATAAACTTGATAGATATCATTTAGTAATGGATGCATTAAAATATCTTCCTCAATTAGGAGATAAATCATCTTCATTAGTAGAGTGGTGTAAGAACAAATTAATTGAACATAAAGAATACATTCATGAAAATGGTGAAGATATGCCAGAAATTAAAAATTGGAAATGGTAATAAAAAAGAGTGATTAATCACTCTTTTTAAATGTTATCAATTTTAGAAACTATATAATCATATTTACTCATATCAATAGTTTGACCACAATAAGGACATAATCCTGAAGCATTAATATCTAAACTATGTCCACATCCAGGACAACGTCTTAATTCATCTAATTCTTTTACTTTAAGATTTTTAGTAAATATAATTTCATGATTTAATTCAACTCTATGATCATTTATTCCACTAGCAAATTCTCCATTTTCATCAATAAAGTAATCCATATATCTAGATACTAAATTAACTCTAATACTAATTGAATCTTCATTTACTTCATAATCTATTATATCAGTAGATTTAACATTCATTTCATCAAATAAACGTACTACATTTTCTTTTTCATATTGTTTAACCATTTCATCAAAATGATTATATACATCTTCATCTAAATAGTGTTTTACACTAGATATATCATTTTCCATAATAGCAGTTAATATCATTATGAAAATATGATCTACTTTTGTTAAAAATTTTGCCTCATCAAAATCTTTATCATATTTTTGTATTTCTTCTATCATATTATCTCCTTATTTCTTTCTTTGATAATATCCAATCATAATTATTAAATACTATTGTACTTCCACAGAATTCACATTTATTACTTGATGTATTTTTAAGAGGTGCTCCACATGATGGACATGTCTTATTTTGATCTTTCTTTTTATTATTTAATGTACTAATAAATGTTAAATTATAACTATTTATTAATGGATAAGCTTTAGTTCCTCTTGTAACTTTATCATCTTTATCTACAACATAATCTTTAAATTTAACTGTTAATGCAACTTTAAGAGTTATTTTATTATCTGTTACATTCATATCAGTTATATCTATTTGTTGTAAATCAAAATCTTCCATTATATTTTTTTGTTTTTTAGCTTTAAGAGCAACTAATTGAGAATGATATGAATTATATAATTCATCTGTTAATAAACTTCTTAATTTATCATAATTAAATTCAGTCCATGCATTTTGTACTGCTACAAAGTTATCAAAAGCTAGTTTTAAGAATTCATCTTTATTAAATCCAGCTATATATTTTTGAATATCTTCTTCTTTAACTGTATTTGTTATATTACTATTACCTTGATGTTGTTTTGGATTTGTTCCACCTTTGTTATTGTTATTTTTATTAGCAAGTACTATTATGATAATTATTATAATTATAAACCATACAAATGCTGCTCCTGCGGCACTACCACCGCCACCAGAACTATAATGTGAATCAGAATCCCAACTAGAACTAGAGTCCCAATCTGAATCCCAATCTGAACTTGAATCCCAAGAATCATAATCTGAATCCCATCCTGAGTCAGCTCTAACTTTCACAAAATTAAAAGCAAGCCCCACAATAAATAATAAAAGTAAACTTATAACAGCAATTTTCTTTTTCATCTTTATCTCCTAATTATATATTAAGTATATCATAATGATTCATATTTTTAAATAATTATGATATAATAAAAATGGAAGGAATGAAGGTATATGGATTATTTAAAAATTTTAATTATCGCTTTAATAGTTGTTGTTGTTGCTAAATTTTTATTCCATGTAAAAGGAAAAGAATTAATAGCACTAATCGTTAATGCTATTGTTGGTTTCTTAATTATATGGTTAATCAATTTAACAGGATTAATAACTATACCTCTAAATATCATTACATCATTAGTAGTAGGAATCTTTGGTGTTCCTGGTGTAATAGTATTAATACTTTTAGTAATATTTGGAGTTATATAAAAATTCATCAAAAGATGAATTTTTTAATGAATCATTATGGAAGATAAAATATTATTATCATTATCAAAATCTAAGTTTAGAAGTAGTTTCCATCTTCGCAAATATATGATTGACTATATAAATGATAAAGGTATGGATAAAATAAGAGAACATGCTTATGATTTTATAAGAAATAAAATAGGGGATGCTTATCCAAAAAATGATGGTAAACAAACTCCTATGAAAAATCA
>JAEEGL014840265.1_pt1 | contig 29832 bp, 22 predicted proteins | sample 9134231 | NCBI WGS metagenome assembly JAEEGL01 (sample SAMN16246548, study PRJNA631951) | gut metagenome | biome: gut microbiome; feature: rumen; material: fiber-attached | host: Bos | place: Iran: Karaj | collected 2018-10
AACGCCGAATGCACTTGCGGGGATAAGCGCGATCACAACATCACGCATGATCGACCTTGTGGTCTTCCCGCTCCGGTCATGAGGCGAAGCTGAAACGTTGACTAAATCCTTCATAGTTTACTGTAGATCTCCTTTGATCGTGGTTACTCCTTGTGTGTGGGACCATCAGGTCCACATCCCGTTTTCCGGAATGATATTAACGGGTTATTTCTTATCCGACGAAGCTGCTTTTGCTGCCGCAGCGGCTGCGGCGGCCTTTTTTCTTTCGTCGAGTATGCTTCTTCTTGTTTCCTTAATAGCCTGTGTGAGCGGTCTGCCCGAAGGACAGACATAAGCACAGCAACCGCATTCAACACATTCCATACCGTTCACGGCTTCAAACGCTTCATTGTCGAACCTCTCGGCCGCATCCATGAGCATCTGGGGAACAAGGTGCTGGGGACAAGCCGCAACACATCTTCCGCATCTGATGCAAGGACTTGTGGGAACTTTATCCATCATATCCTTCTTAAAAGCAAGAAGAGCCGATGACGTCTTGGTAACGGGGATGTTGGTGTCGAAAAGAGCCATGCCCATCATGGTTCCGCCCGAGATCATCTTTGCGGGATGTGCGGTAAATCCGCCTGCCGCTTCAATGAGCTCGTTATAATTTGTTCCTGTCTTAACAATGAAATTTCTCGGATCGGCGATCGCGTCTCCGGAAACCGTGACAACCCTGCGCATAAGGGGTGTCTTCTTGGCAACAGCCATATAAACGGCAACGACCGTATCTACGTTATCAACGATACATCCGGCGTCCGCGGGAAGCATCGAAGAATTTATCTTTCTTCCGGTAACAACGCTGATGAGCTGTCTTTCAGCGCCTTCCGGATATTTTGTCCTGACCTTTTTGACAGTGATCTTTTCTTCGCCTTCGACAAGCTTTTTCATGTGCTCGATGGCCTTTGGCTTGTTGTCCTCGATGGCGATCACGCCGCGCGCATTGTCAAAGAGTGAAAGGATGATCTTAAGACCTCCGACAAGTCTCTCTCCCTCCTGGAGCATAACACGGTAATCCGACGTGAGATAAGGCTCGCACTCGGAGCCGTTAACGATTATGGTGTCAATGGCAGCATCGTTCTTTGGCGAAAGCTTGATGAATGTGGGGAATCCCGCGCCGCCCATTCCGACGATACCGGCATCCCTGATGATGTCCCTGATCTCCTGACGTGAAAGTGTCGAAGGATCCCTGTCTTCTCCGAGTCCTTCCACTGCTTCGTAGAGTCCGTCGTTTTCGATAACGATCGCGGGCACCATAGCTCCCGAAACGGTAAGAACAGGTTTGATCTCCTTAACATAACCCGATACGGAGCAAGCGATCGGTGAAGAAACAAATCCGCCGGCTTCCGCTATCGTCTGCCCCATAAGCACACGGTCGCCGGGCGCTACTATAGGCTTTGCGGGCGCGCCGATATGCTGTGACATAGGGAAAACCAGATCCCCCTTCGGAATAAAAGGGACCGCTTCCTTATCCTCTGTCAACTTCTTACCTTCATACGGGTGTATTCCTCCACGGAATGTATCTTTACCCATATCTGTATACCTCATTCTTCCTTATTTCTTTTTTACTTTCTTACTGAAAAGCCTCTGCCCGATGAGATCCTCCACGGGAGTGCCGTCTCTTGTCAGCAGAGTGGTCGAAGTAACAAACCTTATGCCTTTGGCGCAGAGCTGGTCAAGCGCTTTTTTAATTCCTTCCACCGTCGTTTTATATATTTCGTGTACAAGTATGATATTCCCGTCAGACGCTCCGTTAATGATCTCTCTTGCAACACGATCTGCGTCTTTATACTTCCAGTCGAGTGTATCTATATTCCAGAGGACAGTGGGCATTCCTGCCGCTATACGCTGTTCCTCGGTCGAATCGCCGTACGGAGGACGCCATACAGTGGGCGGTACTCCGGCAACCTCTTCTATAACCTTCGCGCCTTCTTCGATTTCCCGAAGGGCTCTGTCTTTCTTTATGGCGGTGAGCTGCTTATGATTCATCGTATGGCTTCCGATCTCATGTCCTTCGTCAACCATCCTTTGAGCACTCTTGGGATAGTTCCCGATGTCGGCCCCTATCATAAAAAAAGTCACCTTGACGTTTCGGGAGTCAAAATAATCCATAAGCTCCATGGCATGACTTCCCGGTCCGTCATCAAGGGTAAGCGCCACCATATGGATGTCTGATTTTGAAACAACCTTAACTTCGATCTCGTCCCTCGTTCCCTTTCTGTCGGAAACCGTGACAACACATTCTCCTATGCCAAGTCCCAAAAGCGCTCCGTCCTTGGTCGGCGTGGACACCGATCTGTCAGATGAAATAAGCCTGAGCTTAAGGAAATCAGCATCAGAAACAATCGAATCCATCGGAAAGGTCTCGCCCTCATAAATGGTGACCTTATTGTTTTTCACAGTATAAGCCCGCGCTTCTTCATTTCGAAAAATGCCCGGGCATATAAGCAGTGCTGCTGTAAAGAGCAGCATATAACAAAGCCTTGATTTCATTTCATAATCCAACTTGTGTTTCTCCGACAACAGCACAAATATAATCACGTACATCCTCTTTGTCAATATTCAGGGGAAGACAAAGTTCTCCATAAAGACTGTTCTCTGCCATCGTGAAATATCTTTCGTCCACGGAAGGAAGCTTCTTTCCTTGGGCGTTACGCTCTTGTCTGCGGTGATAAATCTCTTTTATAAGGCTGACGATCTCGCGACAGTCACAGCTCTGCAGAACATGTTTATATGTCTCTTCGCGCTTCTTTTCATCACGGATCTCAAGACGTCCGATATCGGTAATATCATTAATGAGTTTCTGCGCTTCTTCTGTAGTGATCACCTTGCGCATGACAACACGTTTTCCCTCGACAGGAGCGAATATCCTGTTATTACCGGACTTGCCGTGAGGTGCAAGCGTATAATATAGCTTATCCTTCGACACACCTTCCATGTCGAGAGCTCCCACATCTTCCACGCGGCAAACACCGTCTGTTCCAAACACTACATAATCTCCGATATCAAACATAATATTCCTCCTTTCGCGAAGATTATAATTCCTTTTGACCGCGACGCACTGCTCAAAGCGTCGACCGTCACCGCCTGCGGACATCGTTTGCCGCTTTTAACGGCAAATTCATTCCGTAATCTTTATATGAACTTCCTTGAGCTGCTTCTCGGTAACCTCTCCGGGAGCACCGCACATCATATCCTGTCCGTTCGCTGCCATGGGGAACGGAATGATCTCTCTAATTGTGGGCGCATCGCAAAGAAGCATGACCATACGGTCAACACCGGGTGCGATACCCGCATGAGGCGGAGCACCATAGCAGAATGCGTTGTACATTGCGGGGAACTTCGAACGAACATCATTCTCACCGAGTCCGACGATCTCGAAAGCCTTGATCATGATCTCGGGATCATGATTACGAACGGCTCCCGACGAAAGCTCAACACCATTAACGACAAGGTCGTACTGGTACGCGTTGATCGAGAGGGGATCCTCCTCGCAGAGAGCCTTAAGGCCACCCTGAGGCATCGAGAAAGGATTGTGGCAGAACTCAAGTTCGCCGGATTCCTCACCGATCTCGTACATCGGGAAATCAACGATCCAGCAGAATTCGTAGCATTCCTTGTCAAAGAGCTCGGGAACCTCTACGCCGAACAGCTTACGGATAACGCCGGCAACCTTGCATGCGTCGGCTTTCTTCTGCTCAGCAGCAACGGCAACGAAATCACCGTTCTTAAGGCCGAGTGCCTTGATCACTTCGTCCTTCCTATCCTGAAGGAACTTGGCGATACCGCCGACGATCTCACCCTGCTCATCAAGTCTGAACCAATAAGCCTTCTTGGCTGTAACTACTTCAACTTGTGCACAGATCGCATCGATCTGCTTACGCGTTCCCTTGTACCCGGGAACAACAACCGCCTCGATGTTTGCACCCTCAAAAGGACCGAATCCGCAACCGCCGAGGATTTCAGTGGAATCCTTAAGCTTAAGCTTGATACGAAGGTCGGGCTTGTCAGTTCCGTACTGCTCGAGCGCATCTTTGTACGAAATGCGCGCAAAAGGCGCCTTTGAAGCGCGCTTATATGTTCCGAACTCCTCAAATACGGGAGGAAGGACATCCTCGATAACAGCAAAAACATCTTCCTGGCTGGCAAACGCCATCTCCAGATCGAGCTGGTAGAACTCTCCCGGCGAGCGATCCGCACGCGCGTCCTCATCCCTGAAGCAAGGAGCGATCTGGAAGTAACGGTCAAACCCCGAGGTCATCAGGAGCTGCTTGAACTGCTGAGGTGCCTGAGGAAGCGCGTAAAACTTTCCGGGATATTTACGCGAAGGAACAATATAGTCTCTCGCACCCTCCGGAGATGAAGCCGTGAGGATGGGAGTTGTGATCTCAAGGAATCCGTGATTCGTCATGCTCTCGCGAAGTCTCGAAACAACCTTCGAACGAAGGATGATCTTTTCTTTGACTTCGGGATTACGAAGATCAAGATATCTGTACTTAAGTCTGGCGGTCTCATCCGCCTCTTTTGAACGGTTGATCTCGAAAGGAAGCTCACTGTAGATACACTTTCCGAGTACATCCACTTTTTCGGGAACAACTTCGATCTCTCCTGTATGGATCTGGGTGTTCTTGCTTGAACGCTCTCTGACAACACCCGTAACCTGAATCGTTGTTTCTGTGTTGAGCTCATTCACTTCGTTCATGAGCTCTTCCGTTTCGATAACTATCTGGGTCGTGCCGTAGAAGTCTCTCAGGATAAGGAATCCGAGATTCTTGCTGACCCTTCTCATGTTTTCATACCAGCCTGCGAGAACAACTTTCTTTCCGACATCCGAGATGCGGAGTTCATCGCATGTATGTGTCCTTGACTGCGTCATGGCTTTAGTCCTTTCAACCGACAAAAATGGCTTCTACCGTGGAGTCCGGTACTTCGCAGAAGTTTTGAGCGAGGAATCCGAAGCAGTTTAAAAACCGCTTTATAAGAGGTTTTCACACAAATTACCCCACAATAAGAGCATACGAAGATATAGTAGCACGATTTTCGCAAAAGGTCAAGAATCGTGAAGTACCCCGAGCCTCAGTCTGGGTGAAACAAGTGTAAAAGCCCCCCGGTCGGGAAATGACCGAGGGGGCTTTTGTACCGGTGTATATGTTTAAATGATCTGACATCAAAGTCTTCCGAAAGCGTTACTTCTCTGTGGTTTCGGCTGCGGCTGTTTCGTCCTGTTTTGCCTTCTTTTCAGGTGCGGGGGCGTTTACGGTCAGCCCGTCAATGCCGGTGATATTGACGTTCTTGTTGACCTTTGCATCGTAGGTATTGGCCTTAAGGATCTCACGCATGTCGACGCCTGTCGCTTCTGACATGGTATCAAACACTTGATGAAGCACGGTGGGTGTAATACCCGAAATCTGAGCTGCACCGCCCTCGCCGTTTGATCCGCCGCCGTAGATGTTAATCTTGTCGATCTGGCTGATGGGAGCTGCGATCTCTCTTGCCACCTCGGGGATGATACGGACCATCATCTCAGCGATAGCTGCATTGTTGTACTTGGCGTAAGCTTCTGCTTTCTTGTCCATGGCAGCTGCTTCCGCCTCACCCTTTGCCTTAATGGCTGCGGCTTCTGCCTCGCCCTTTACGCGGATCGCTTCAGCCTCTGCGAGACCTTTCGCCTTGATGGCTTCTGCTTCCTGCTGCTGACGATAAAGGATCGCTTCTGCTTCTTTCTGCTGCTGGATGAGCTTTGCTTCCGCTTCCTTCTGCTGTTTGTACTTCTCAGCATCGGCTGTACGCTCGATGGATGCGGCAAGTTCCTGCTGCTTAACGAGCACTTCGCGCTGCTTGAGTTCTGCCTCGCGCTCTGCCTTCGCGATCTGGGCGTTCACGGTCTCGGACTCGATGGTCTTGTTCTGGATCTGACGCTGGATCTCGAATGCCGCTTCTGCTTCGGCACGCTTGGTGTCCTCAATTACCTTAAGGTCTGCCTGCTTGATCGCAAGCTCGTTGTTCTTCTCTGCGATCTGCTTGTTGGCCTCAACCTGAGCATCGTTTGCTTCTCTCTGCGCCTGTGCGGTAGCGATAGCTACATCTCTGTCGGCATTGGCCTTGGCGATGGAAGCATCTTTCTGGATCTGTGACATGTTGTCCTGACCGAGTTGAGGGATGAGCTCCTGCTCATCGGTGATGGTCTGAATGTTACATGAGATGATCTGGATACCGAGGTTATCCATATCGAGCTGAGCCTTGCTCTGAACCTCGTCTCCAAACTTCTTACGATCGTTGCAAAGCTCGCGGAGCTTGATGGTTCCTACGATCTCACGCATGTTACCCTGAAGCGAATCAGTGATCGTGTGGATGATCATCTGCTCGTTCATGTTAAGGAAGTTCTTCATCGCGATCTGGATACCTTCGGGATCGTTCTTGATACGGATCTTTGCAACCGCATCGATGCTGACGCCGATAAAGTCCTCTGTCGGGATAAATCCGTTTGTCTTGATATCAACCGAGATCTGACGAAGGAGAAGATTATCCTTTCTCTCAAGGAACGGTATCCTGATGCCCGCGCGTCCGATAAGGATCTTGGGCTTTCTTCTGAATCCCGAAATGATAAATGCCACATCCGGGGGAGCCTTTACGTACCCCATTACAACAACGATGAAAATGAGCACGCCGAGTGCTATCCCTACGATCGTTAAGATTTCCATATACCTTCCTCCTCATTATTTGTGTAAGCGTTACGATCGATCTTTCGGATCATAAACGCACCTATATACCAAACGCCTATAAACAGACCGTATAAGCGTTTTATTACTATCACTATATTCCATATTTATGATATTATAAATCCCCGTTTTTTCGTATTAGAGGTCCTTATTTCGGTAAAGCCTGCAGGAGATCATAAACGTTACGGCCAAAACAGCGAGTCCGAGCACGAGTGCGACGGGTCTCATGTTCGTTATGAATTCAGCAAAACCTTTATGATCAATACCGTTCAGAAGGTTTAATACAGCGACCGATCCGAAGGTTCCGATCATCATCATGACCTGCGGGAAAAACTTGACCGCTTCATATCCGAACCTGTAATAGATCAGGAAGTAGATTCCCATCATGACACCAAAGACAAGCACCGAATATGCTATGTCCCCAAACGAAAGAGCGGTCAAAGCCGGGCTTATGAGCATCGATACCGCGTATCCCACAACGGTCAGGAGATAAAAACCGACCGCCATGATGTACTTCGCGATCACCTGGTGGATCCTGCACGACGGTGTGAGTAACGCATATGTCATCTGTTTGCTCTTATACTCAACCATGTCCGTCTTCCCGAAGAAGAAAAAGACGATGTAGACAAAGCTCATTATGAGCGTCATGCCTCCGATCGGGAGCGGTACCGATTTGTCGCTGAGCAGGTATCCGATCAGTAACGGGATGCCCACAGAAAGCCCGAGGTTGATAAAAAAGTACATTCCCGAAAGAATTATCAGTTCTTTGATGGTGTTAAGTACGTACTTCATCTCCGGGACCCTCCTTTCCTGAGCATGTCGATACAAGCGACGATGCTGTCGTCAAGCGAGGTTTCTTCGATCCCGTACTTTTCTTTAAGCAAAGTCGGAAGCTTGTTCTTCTCTTCCTCAAAAACGATCCTTCCGTCATGGATAAAAACTATCCTGTCCGCAGTCTTCTCAAGATCTGACAGAATGTGAGTCGAGAACAGGACTGCGTTCTCGCCGTTCTCCACATAATCCTTCAAGACGCTTAAAATACGGCTTCTGATGTAAGGGTCAAGTCCGCTCGTGGGCTCGTCCATGATAAGAAGCCTTGCGTTATGCGACAATGCAAGAGCAAGCGAGAACTGCATACTCATGCCTTTTGACAGTTCGCCCGTCTTTTTCTTTTCATCGAGGCCGAACAGATCCATGTACTTCCTGTACGCTTCCTCATCCCAGTTGTCATACATCCCGCTGACGAACTTCTTTACGCTCTGAAGTGACTGTTTCTCATAGAAAAAGCAGCTGTCCGGCACGAATCCGATCAGACTCTTAGTCTTCGGTGATAGTCCCTTGTCTCCGAATAGGATCACCTCACCGGCGTCTTTTTTTAGAAGACCTTCAATTATCTTAACAGTTGTGCTCTTGCCCGCTCCGTTTATACCGACAAACCCGCACACGGAACCGGACGGTACAGTAAATGAAACGTCATCCAGACTGAACGTCTTAAATGATTTGCAGACTCCCCTGAGTTCCAGAATATTTCCCATACTCACGCTCCCTTTACCTGTGCATCGCGGTCGATAATATACACATGTTTATTGTAGCAAATGTATATTCGCAAGTCAAAGATATTATGTTTCCCGCTGCATTCAAAATCCGTAAATGAATTGCTACACAAGGGTCAACGAATCACGAAAAAAGATACGCATACTTCCGCCGACGCTCGGAAAGCAGATCCCGAACACGCGAAATGATATCCGGGGAATAAATGCCTGCTCCCGACAGTAATCTGTCTACTTCTTTATTCCCCCACGAAAACGTGATATTCCGACCATATAGGGTTTCGGCAATATCAACCTGCTCATCGAAGGAAGTACAGATAGTCTTAGCTCTCACCTCGTCTAAATTTGCGAAGATATCAAAACCAAGAGGGTAGTCAAGTGCTGTGTCCGAAAGGAGAGCTGCCCCGTGATCATAGAATGGACAAAGACGATATTTGTCATAACCGTTCCAGAGGATCGAGATGTTGTGGGTGTGACGATCCTCGTTCAGAAAAACCGCATCGATCGTAAGCATCTTGCTCATATACTTCCCGAAGTCCTTTAGTCCGGTCGCGCGTTCAACCTGATTCACGAGATAACGCAGCCGCTCGGTATGATCCTCAATGGCATAGATTCCTGAATTAAGACTCGTCCCGAAGTTATTTTTGAAAAGGCGTTCCAAGGTAATAACCTGCCATCCACCGGAATAATCCCGGCTTTTACACCCGTTAAAGACCTGCGATTTGTATTTTATGGTTTCAAGCGAATACTCGACGAATTCTCCGGCTGTCAGGGACGACGACGTAAGAAGGCCGGAAACAATATACTCCGAAAGGCCCTCATAGCCGGTATAATCAGCCTTATACCATGCTCCGCCGTTTTCCCACTTGAGCTGATTGCCTTTAGAAGACCTGCGTCCGTCATCCTTTAGATCTTTCTCAAACAATTCAACCATACGCTAATTCCTTTCTATTCGGATATAAAACTTGTCATCCGCCATCCGGCCCTCTGTCTTTTCAATGATGAGGAAGGGATCATAAAACGGAATATCGAGTCTTGCAAGTTCCAGCTTGATCTTATCCCTCGTACGCGGAAAGCAACGAGACTCAAGAAACTCCTGATACTCGTCATAGGAAGGCTCCGTATTGGCTCCAAACGCACGAAGCATCAGGTTGTCCGTGTAGTTCCTTATCTCCACTCTCCTTGTTGTATCATCAACATCTATTACCGTGCAGACGAAGCTTTCATACATGTAATACAAACGGATCCTTAACGAATTTTCCGGAAGCACCATCCTAAGGGCGATACCGGGATTACTCATAATCATCGTAACAAGAGGAACAATCGGTCCGGTGATCGGCGATTCTGTGGCTTCCCACCTTTCCACCGTAGGTTTCGAAACGCCGGCAAACACGGCAAACTTTCTCTGAGACATACCTAAGCGGGCACGAACCTCTTTGATGTCCGCGCCGGATATGGCGGAAGGGAAAATGTATCGGGGTGAAGGTTTTTTCATGAGCAACTCCTTATTACGGTCAGTCCGGTTATGATACTGCATTAAGCAGATTCAGTGTTCTTCTGCTTCTAAAATAACACATCAAAAGATGGCGCGCAAGGGTTTCGCCATCATTTTAAATGCATTTTTCGTGCTTTTTACCATCATATTGATGGCAGTTTTGTTCTGTCGCGCCGCTTAAAAGTTTCCGATCACATGAATTGCGGGGTGCAACATATAAACCTGAACACGCGGACTCCGTCTCCGACGGTTCAGCCGAAACTGCCGAAAGCACCTTCATGGCTTTCGTACCGGTCGACATTCGGCATCCATGCCTCAGTGTCTCCGCTAGCTCGGCATCCGTGCCTCGCTCACGATGGCGTCAAGCAGTTTCGTGAACCGATACGTCGACTGCGTATGCGTTTCAGGTTTATATGTTGCACCCCCGCTTGATTCATGTACCGGGGAATATGAAGCGGCGCAAGATTACATTTCACTGCTTACAATCTCAAAAGAATTAGCAAAAATGTGTAATCATGTTCGTGGACATAAAAGATAGGCGAGGCGCGTCCGTGAAACACTTCCGGGCATGTATCGGGTCTCGTTACTTAACGAACGCAAGACGAAGTCGTAGCGCGAGTTTAGTAACGTAAGGGGTACCCGATCCATAGCGAAAGCGTGCCTCGGAAGTGTTTTTACGTGACAGCCGAGCCGTACTTAGATACCATTTCTGATCCTTTCATATCATTCCATTAATAAACAAGGTGGAGACGAAAACCGTCTCCACCTATGTTATCAATGCAATATTCTCAAAGCTCCGTTTCAGATGTAATACTCCGCATTCACTTCGCTCTTACCGGTCGGAAGCGGGATCACATTACCGCTCACAGCAGCACCTTCCACGAAGAGTCCGCTCTTTCCGGCCTCTTTCTTAACCTTGATGTTGTACTTAACGCCACGATAAAGACGGGTCACGCTGTAGTTTGAAAGCTCTGCGGGTACGCAGGGATTAACCGAAAGTCCGTCGAGTGTGGGCGTGATACCGAGGATCGCCTGTGAGATATCAACGAATGCCCATGCCGCGGTTCCCGTGAGGAAGCTGTTCTTAGCTTCGCCGTAGTGAACTGCTGCGCGACCTGCGATCATCTGGCTGTACACATAAGGCTCCGTCCTGTGGATCTCGCTGACATCCTCAAGGAATGCGGGGCAGCTGCGTCTGTAGATATCGAACGCCATCTCGCCGTCACCGATCTTGGTAGCCGCGATACTTACCCAAGGATTGTTGTGTGTAAAGATCGCACCGTTCTCCTTATATCCGGGCGGATAGCTCGAGATCTCGCCGAGTTCGACATGATATGTTGTGTAGCAGGGTGCGAGGATTTCAACACCGTAGTCGTTGACAAGATATTTCTTAACAGAATCAAGTGCCTTACGGCCGTAACCTTTCTCCTGTCCGATGCCTGCCATTGTACAGAAGCCCTGGGGCTCGATGAAGATCTTTCCTTCTTCGCATTCGTTGCTGCCGACTTTGTGTCCGTATGCGTCATAAGCGCGAACGAACCATTCGCCGTCCCAGCCTGCGTCCTCGCATGCAGCCTTAACCTTTGCAACCTCTTCCCTTACCCTAGCCGCCTCATCCTTTGATCCGTAGTGCTCGCATATGTCCGCATATTCAAGACCGTACTTAACGAACATACCTGCGATAAATACCGACTCCGCAACGGGTCCTTCGCTCGGTCCGAATGTCTGGAAGCTCTCACCGGGCTCTTCCGAGAAGCAGTTAAGGTTGAGGCAGTCGTTCCAGTCCGCACGTCCGATAAGTGGAAGTCCGTGAGGACCCTTGTTATTAATCGTAAAGTTTACACTCCTGCGAAGATGCTCCATAAGGGGCTTCTCGCTTCCCTCAACATTGTTGAAGGGAGTGGGATGATCGAGGATGGTGGCATCGCCTGTCTCGCGCAGATAAGCGCTCGTGCAGGCAACAAGCCAGAGCGGATCGTCGTTGAAGCCGCCGCCGATGTCGGCATTGCCGCGCTTTGTGAGGGGCTGATACTGATGATATGTCGAACCGTTCTCGAACTGGATCGATGCGATGTCGATGATCCTCTCACGGGCACGCTCGGGAATGAGGTGCATGAATCCGAGGAGGTCCTGGCACGAATCCCTGAATCCCATTCCGCGGCCTGTACCGGTCTCCCAGTAGCTTGCGGATCGGCTCATGTTGAATGTTACCATACACTGGTACTGATGCCAGATGTTGACCATGCGGTCGACCTTTTCATTGCCGCTTTCAAGATGGTACTTCGAAAGAAGCTCCTCCCAGTACTTGGCGAGCTCTGCGAACGCAGCATCTACCTGTGCGTCAGTAGCATAACGTGACATAAGCTCTTTTGCGGGTTTCTTGTTGATCACGCCCTTGCTCTCCCACTTCTCTTCGCGGGGAACCTCGATATAACCGAGCTGGAAGATGAGGCTCTTTTCCTCGCCGGGTGCAAGAGTAACCTTGATCATGTGCGAAGCGATCGGATACCATCCGCTTGCCAGACTGTCCGTTGCCTTGCCAGCAGCTACGGCAGCGGGATCGTTCCAAGCGCGTCCTGCGCCGAGGAAGCAGTCACGGTCCGTATCAAAGCCGTCCACGGGAACATTTACATTATAGAAAGCGTAGTGATTACGTCTCTCTCTGTACTCGGTCTTGTGATAGATGGTACCACCGACAACCTCAAGCTCGCCGATGCTTAAGTTTCTCTGGTAGTTCTGAGCGTCGTCGACAGCGTTCCACAGACACCACTCAAGTGCCGAGAAAACCGTGAACTCCTTCTTCGCATTCGACTCGTTCTTAATGACAAGACGCTCGATCTCGCACGCATCACTCTTCGGAACGAAGCATGTGAGCTTTGCGCGAATGCCGTTCTTTGTGGATTCAAATGTGGTGTATCCCATACCGTGACGGCACTCGTAGCTGTCGAGCGGAGTACGTGCGGGTCTGAACGCGGGGCTCCATACAGTTCCCGCATCATTAATATAGAACATCCTGCCGCCTTCATCGACGGGAACGTTGTTATAGCGATATCTGGTGATGCGACGCAGTTTTGCATCACGATAAAAACAGTATCCGCCTGCAGTATTGGAGATCAGTCCGAAGAAGCCGTTGCTTCCGAGGTAGTTAATCCAGGGGAGCGGAGTTTCGGGTGTCGAAATGACATATTCTCTTGCGGAATCATCAAAATAGCCGTATTTCATAAGCTTTCTCCTCATTAATTGTTTTGTTTTTGCTTATCCGGTCGCTTTTCCCGCATCCCGAAGGAGCGAGCCCGTTCAAACATGTTTTTTGACCGAGTTAAAATGATTATATATTTGAAGTTATTAAAAAGCAATAATAGCAAACCGAATAGCAAAAATTGAGAAAAGTTTATCGTCAAAATGCACAAAAATGAGAGGTCATTTTCTACTTTACAAATACACGACCAAGGGACTATAATCAGACCAATCCGTAAAGTCCCTCTTGTATTTGAAAGGGGGATCTTATGAAAAAGAAGATCATTTTTATCATTTTATTATCTGTTTGTCTTTGTCTTTCAGCTCCGACGTATTCCGCAAAAGCCAAAGAAAATCCACTCTCAGACCTGATGTGTTTCGTTGTTATGAGCGCATCCGAGGTCGTACTCGATATAGGAGACTCTTATACTCTGTTCGCTGTCAGCACCGACGGCGGAAAGGTTTCCTATAAGAGCAGTGATTCTAAGGTTGCATCGGTTTCCGCTTACGGAGTCGTGACTGCCAAAAAGAAGGGTTCCGTTACGATCACGGCGACGCGCAAGAAAGCAAAAGCGACCTGCCGCATCACCGTCCGTGAAACAACGATCGGTCTAAGCAAAAAGAGCGTGGTTCTTGACTGCGGTGAAATGACAGGTATCACAGCCACAACCTCGAACGGAAAAGCTGTAAAATGGAAATCGAATAAGCCGAGCATCGCCCGCGTATCCGAAAAAGGACTTATCACAGCCCTTAAACCCGGCAGTTGCACCGTCACCGCATCGGTCGACGGAAGCAGATCCGTCTGCAATGTCACCGTTGCAGAACCTCAAATCCGTCTTTCCGCTGACGAAATTTCTCTTTTCAAGGGAGGGAGCTACCGGCTCAGGGTTGATGTGAGTTCAAAAAGAACTCCGACTTTCAAATCGGGCAGAAAATCCGTCGCTACGGTTTCCGCCGACGGAACGATCACGGGTGTCAAGCACGGCAGCACCGTTATCACGGTTACGGTTGACGGAGTCAGTGTTTCCTGTAATGTTACGGTAGAATCTCCCGTTATCACGCTCGACAAAGACGAGATCACGCTTAAGAAGGGTGAAAGCACGACTCTTAAAGCAACTGTTTCTTCGGGACAGTCTCCCGCCTGGTCCACAAGCAATTCTTCGGTTATCCGGGCAGACAAAAAAACCGGCAAAATCACAGCCGTATCAAAAGGTAAAGCATTTATTTACGCATCGGAGGACGGTGCGAAAGCACGCTGTCGCGTCATCGTCGAATAGACCGGCAACATGCGCAAAAAAAGCCCCGTCCTTTCAGCGTCAGACGGGGCTTTACGGATTACATTTTTTATCTTTGTTCTATTTTACTCTTTTTGCCTTAATGTGAGCGGTAAGCTTAACGATTTCCTCCTCGCCGAGCGAGTCTCTCTCCACAAAAACACCCTGCTCGGGTCCGAAGAAAATGTAATAATATTCATTGAAGAGCCTTACCGAACTGACCTGATCGTAGGTGAATTCTGTCATTGCGCCGGCACCTGTGATCGTAAAGAATTCATCGTAGAAAGTAAATCGCGCAACCGGGTTGTTTCGCGCATCATACCGGGCGATCATGTTCGCCTTGTTCTTTTCACCGCCCGTGTAATTAAAGTAGATCGAAACCATACCGCAGATCGCTACCAAAATACCGTAAAGGAAAGAATCCGTGGAGATGAACAGCACTACGATCAAAACAAGGAACGCAAAAAGGATCACCTCAACAACCGCATTTCTTATCCATGTATTGTATGTGATATATTTATCAACGGCTTTAACGGAATAAGTGGCGCGTCCCATGGCGATCACGTTCTTAATGTCAACCTCTCCGTTCGCTCTTCTTTCTCTGAATAAGCGAAGGTTTTCGGAGATACGGAGTGCTTTTTTTTCCTTTCGCTTTCTGTTTACGGCGGCAAAGATAAAAAGTCCCGCAAACATAAGGATCACGCATCCGATAACGATCCAGATCTTGATCTTATTTCGGGTGATCATGTCCTCGTACTCTTCTTTGGTGATAAATTTCGTGATCTTCAAGTTATCTACGACACTTTTAAGGAATGTCTCGTCAACGGAATCACCACCCTCGACAAATTCATCAATTTCGATAAGTCGTCCGTTTACCACCGTTCCGTAGATTACTTCTTTGGCGAGCATCTCTTCACTTTTGATATCAATAACGATCCTGAAGAAAGGAACCTGAGCGTGTTTTACGAGAGAACGCTCATAAGTTACGCCTGTACTCTGTCCGTTTTCATCGGGAGCATCAATTCCTTCCAAGAGGGCATCCACAGATGCAAGGATCTCCTCGTCGTTTTTTCCGACATAGCTGAAATTTGCAACCGTTGCTTCCGTTATCTTACAGATAACGTTGACAAGCGATTCCGTGTTTTTGTCGTACAGCATCGTAAGAACATTCATCTGCTTCATGACATCAAGCTGTTCTTCCGAATTCTCCACACCGGACTCAAGCCAGACGGGATCATGCTTGTTTGTTTCGGAATTCATCGAAAGAACACCGTCTCCGACCGTTATCGAAAAATCATAATCCTTAAAAGCAATTTCTCGCGTATCGGCGCTCACGGCAACACAGCCCACCAGACAGACAACGACAGTCAACACACAAAAAAATCTTTTCATCATAATATCCTTCCACAATTTTTTAAGAGGGCAACCCTTAAATCCGGGTCACCCTCATTTTTCATCCGATCAATGATCCTTAACGCCGCCGCCAAAGCGGTTCGGCAATTTTCTCAACCGCCGTCAGATCGGCTCGATGATCCTGTCGACGATCTCCATCGCTTCGGAAAAATCGTACTGGTTGACAAGCTCAACGATCCTGTCGAGATGGACCTCTATATCGCGGGCATATCTCTTCTGTCTGATAATTGACAGCTTTTTAAGGACATCCTCAAGCTCAAGATTTCTCATCGACTCCTTAAGGTCAGCCGCGAGTTCCCTCGGTATTCCGAGAATCATGCATTGCTCTCTGTCATCTTCCTCGGTTGCCTCTTCAGCCTGGCAAAGAAGACGTACGCTGTCGATGTAATCCTTGATTTTGCCGATAAGATCAAGAATATCACGCGCATAGTCCTCGACATCCCACGTAATATCGGAACCCATACGTGAGTCGATCTCAATCTCCTTGCCTCGTTGGGCATATTCCGTAGCTCCGATGCAGCTGCAGCTGTTTCGAAGTCCGTGAAGCTTGAGTCGGAACATATCCGCGCTCTTTTTGTAATAAGCAACCAGATTATTGGCTATCACAGTCCCCTCTATGCAGAACAACCTTAGCACATCCACATAAAGTACAAGCTTCCCCCCGGAATTTTTAACTCCCTCGGATGCGTTGATCCCATCGATAGAACACGGAACCCTCTCCGCAGCCTCCTCGTACACCTTAAAGTACGAGAATCCGTCATTCTCCCACGATGCTTCTTCATTAAATTGAAAGTGTTGTGCATCCAAACTTCTGATAAAAACATCCCCTTTCAGACTATCACATGCTCTTCCCCTAAAGCCTTGCTGATCCTGTCAAGCAGATAAAGCGCCCTGTACGGTTTAAGGATATAATCCTGCGGCTCAACCACCTGGGATTTCATAACTATTTCCTTGCTCGACAGCGAGCTCACAAATATTATGATAATATCGTCCGAATATTCTTTTTTTATCTTCTTTGCAAGTTCAATACCGTTCATGTCCGGCATATCTATGTCAAGAAGAATAAGATCCGGCTTTCTCCTTCTCAGAAGATTCAGTGCCTGCTCACACGAACGTGCCGCCGAAACTCTGTAAAGTCCTCCGAGAATACCTTCGATCGACTTAAGATTGACCACCATATCGTCCACGACAAGGATATGCTTTCTCGTGTCTCTCTTTCCCGCCGTTCTCGCTGTATATGAATTATCAAGGACTCTGACGATCGTGATATTGGTCGCGCTCCGGTCAAGCATCAGATCTATGTCTGTTCCGTCAAATGTTCTGACCTTTGGTCGCGACATATTTTCCATATGATTCTCGACAACAACCGCCTCATCGCCCGTCGAGAGCAGGACCGAAATACCCTTGGGATATATCGGCACATATCTGATAAACGTTTTCACAACATCCGGATCAAACATAGTGCTCGACCCGCCCATGAGGTATTCGATAGATTCCATGGGTGAGTAGGCACTCTTATACGGTCTCGCCGTGGTGAGCGCATCATAAACATCCACCACATGGATGATCCTTGAGAAAAGGTGGATATCATTACCCGCAAGTCCTTTGGGATAACCCGAACCGTCCATATTTTCATGGTGATGCAAGATCGCAAATTTTGTGACAGCCGAGATCTCAAGCTTATTTTTTATGATGTCGTAAGACATCTCACTGTGCTTTTTCATGATCGCAAACTCATCCGGTGAGAGTCTGGACGGCTTATTAAGGATGTTGGGATCAATCTGAAGCTTTCCTATGTCATGCAGAATAGCTGCCGTACAAAGCTGAATGAGAGCTTTTTTTGAAAGCTTCAGACCTATGCCGACAACCGTGGCAAGTATCGCAACATTAACACAGTGGCAGTATGTATATTCATCAAATGTACGCAGATCGATAAGGTCAAAGGTTATAACGTTTGAATCCCTTAACCTGTCAACAATCTGCTGCACAACGTTAAGAGTTTCGTCGATATCGTTCCGGATAAGGCATTCCACAGCCTTACCACGTAATTCTTCGGGTACGGCATCCTCGATGACGATGTCCTTGGTCAATTCGTCTTCGATATAGAATCCGGGCAGACCACGTTCTTCAAGCTTGTCAATAAAGTCCTGTGTAAGCTCCATGTCCGCGCTCAAAAGCACCCGGTGTTCTGAATCGAAAATACACTTCGACAATATCATTCCGGGTACAGCCCGATTGATCGGAACAAATCTCATGCAAAGCCTCCTACCAAATGATCACGCAATCATTCCATTCCCACTGGTGAAGCGTTTTCCGCTTCCGTTTTTAGGTCCTCACGTAACTGCGGCGCAAGGATCCGATACACAATTATCAATTCGCAAGCGCTTCGTTCAGAACCAGCTCTGTAGCCTTGTTAAGTCTTGCCTGCGAAGCAACAACATCCCTTGCAGGGACACCGTAGGTTGCGACAAGCGCATCAAAAAGCTCATCCATGGTTTCATATCCGTTACCGGTCACCATTTTTTCGGCAAGCTCATCTATTTCGGTTTCCGTCACTTCTATTTTTTCTTCATCGGCGATGGCTGCAAGAACATACATGAATTCCGTCTGCATTTTTGCAAGCGAATCAAAATATTCCGTGGTCTCATCCTCCGTCATGCCGAGATAATTCATGTAATAAGTTGCGGCATCAACACCGAGGAATTTACTGTATTGCTGATTGTGCTGTGTAACAAGCCTCTCCCTGTTTTCAAGGACATGAGGCGCGATGGCTTGCTTATCAAATTCGGAAGCACGGATGATCTTAAGGAAAACATCGTATTTTTTCTTTAAATCGGCCTCCTGCTGCTTCTCGGTCAAAAGCTCCTCACGAATGTGATCGTCATATTCGGGAACCGTTGTGTAATCCGTGTATGTGGCAACAAGTTCGTCGGTGTACTGAGGAAGTTCCTTTGTGACGATCCTGCTGACCAGCACCTTAAATGTGGCAGGCTTCCCCGCAACATCCGGATTGATCGAGTAATCCTCAGGGAATGTAACATCAAACGATTTCTCGACTCCGATCTCCGCGCCGATGATTCCATCTTCAAAGCCGGGGATCATGCTTCCGGCTCCGATGACAATCTCGGAACTCTCGCTGGTACCTCCGGTAAACTGCTCACCGTCGACATATCCCGTGTAACTGCAGATAATGGTATCTCCGTCTTCAACTACTGTCTTTCCTTCGACATCGACATTCTGCTCATGCTTTTCTATAAGCTCTGCCTGAACCTTTTCCCAAACTTCGTCGTCCGTCACCGTAACATCCTGAGGTACGTAAGTAACTCCTTTATATTGTCCGAGTTCGACATCTCCGCTTTCGTATCCTGTAATAACATCGCTCGATCCGCATGCGGTAAGCGCAAGACATGTGAACATAGTGATCAGAATCAATAATTTTGCTTTCATTTTTTCTCTCATCCGGTGTCCGGTTAAATTTAGCGTTTCAAAGGCACGTACACACGATACATATCATGCCTCAAAGCGACTACGGACACGCCGACGGCACCGGCTTCCTTCAACCTCGATTCCGGGTTTTCGAAACCTTCCCAAAACCGAAACAACACTCACAGAAACCGCTACCGCGCATTCTAAATATTTATAACACAGATTAAATAAAATAACAAGACGCGTACCGATTCGTCACAGAAATTTCAAAGTCTCGAACCACGGTACCGAAATACGGTGTTTAACACAGTCGCGGCGCTCTTCAATCGACCGGCTACGCAAGAAGACCATGGATCGTCTCGATCATCTCCTCCGGAACAAAAGGTTTTGCAATGAACCCGACCGCCCCGAGCTGCTTGCTCTCTGTTTCGATCTCCTTGTCCGCAACGGCCGTCAGTATCACAACTTTCCAGTTTTTATCCGGAATTTTGTTAAGCTCCTTCAGTGTGGCTATTCCGTCCATTCCGGGCATGCATATGTCAAGCAGTATCAGATCGGGAGTCTTTATTCCGACAAAACGGATTGCCTGCTCACCGGATGTAACCACATTGACCTTGTACTGATCTCTCAGCGTCTCCCTCACAAGTGTAAGATTTGCGGGATTGTCATCAACCGCAAGTATGTTCTTCATCTTCCCTTTCCCCTCTTTCCGACATCACAGCCGCTCCCGTGTGTTTACGATTACCTTAGCGAAAGCTCCCGTATCAGTTCTTCCGTCATCTCGGACGCGCGGTTGTAGTCAAAAATCTTAACCTGATCCCTGATGCTTCTGACTTCTCTGCGCACAGTCGCGTCAAATCCGTATTCAAGAATACCGTCGATCAGTTCGCATGCAGCTTCGTCGTCAAATTCATCAAGAGCATCTCCGAGAAGAGCCAGCTTATCACGAACCTTGTCAAGCGTGATCGTCTTTCTCTCCGTCGTCATATCGTCTTCTTCTTCGAAAAATGTCTGAAGCTGCTTAAGAAGCTTCGCGTACATCGAAAGAAGCGTGGATATGTTTGTATCCACAAATTTCATGTCATCATTCTTTAAGGCGTTTTCCATTGCAAGGGACAGATTCGACATGTCCGTGGCTCCGATCGATGCAGACACGCTTTTAAGCCCGTGGACCTCAATACGGAGTTCTTTCTGCTCCCTTCTGCCGTAAAGCTTTTCGATTCTTTCATATTGGGTCTTTCCGCTGCTGTAGAAGGTGCGGAGCACTTCAAGGTACCGGTCGGTTCTGCCTGCGCATGCCTTAATTCCCCTCACGGTGTCCACACCGCTCATATGAGGCAATTTGAGCACCTTCTTTTCCCTGCGCGCGACGGTATCCTTGAGCGTCACAAGCCTTTCCGGCAGCTTCTCGATAAGCATTCTTTCGAGTTCCCTTATATCGACAGGCTTTGAAAGGAATCCGTCAAAGCCCGCTTCAAGAAACATCTGCTTGGCATCGTTGACCGCGTTCGCAGTAAGGGCAACCGTGCAGACCGAAGCTTCCGGTCCCGGCAGTTTTCTGATTTCTTCAAGAGTCTCGATACCGTCCATGCCGGGCATCATGTGATCAAGGAACACCAGATCGTATCCCCCGCCCGGGATCCTCTCAAGCGCTTCGGCTCCGGAAGTCACGGAATCGGGATTAATATCAAAGCACTTAAGCAAACCGTCAACGACCTTAAGATTGACGATATTGTCATCGACAACAAGCACTCTTGCTTCGGGTGCACTCAAAGAATCGTTCGCAGACACGTTTCGGTCATGTCCGTCAAGAATCTTCGCGATCCCAAGTGAATAAATAGGTTCGGTAACGAGAGCCACATTGGGCATATCGTCATAACGCTCTCCGGGCATCGGGAACAAAGCTATGACAGGCTTTCCGATTCCTTCAAACCAGTCAACATAATCCGAGTATATGCTTTTGTAGGAGAATACTGCCACAATCCTCTTGGCTGCCATCGCACGCTCCACATCCTCGCTGTTGGAGCAGAATACATGACGGATCGAGAGCTCGCGGAATACAGCCTCCACTTCAAGGATCCTGTTGTCCTCACGGTCGGCGGCAAGGATCATGACGGCATTCTTTTCATCGGGATCGTCAAAATCAAGGATCGGTGCATCTCCGCATATTCCCTGCAATATATCGAACGAGAATACCGAGCCTTTTCCGTACTCGCTTCTGACACTGATATCTCCGTGCATGCCGTTGAGGAGTTTTTTGCAAAGAGCCAGTCCGAGACCCGTTCCCTCAACGAAATGATTTTCCTTGTCCTCTATTCTCGAGAAAGTCTTGAAAAGCTTCGACATGTCCTCTTGTCGGATGCCGTTTCCGGTATCCTCAACACGAACACCGAGTCTGAAGCCGTCATTCTCTTTCGTTCCCCTGACGACGAGCTTGATATGACCTTCATGGGTGAATTTTGCAGCGTTGTTAAGTACGTTAACAAATACCTGTCGAACCCTGACTTCGTCACCGATAAGCTTTCTCGGCATTGTCTTGTCGATTTCAACGATGAAATCCACCTTGTTCTTGCTTATCCTTGTCGAGATGAGGCTCACAATCCCGGCAAGCATGGTCCTGAGATCATATTCATCATTGACAAGCTCAAGTCTGCCCGACTCAACCTTTGAAATATCAAGTACATCATTGATAATACCAAGCAGCGAATCGCTCGCATTCTTTATGTCGAGAGCATTGGCCCTGACACGTTCGTTTATGTCATCCCTGAGGATAAGGTCCGTCATGCCTATGATGGCATTCATGGGCGTCCTGATCTCATGAGACATGTTTGCAAGAAACATACTCTTTTCGTAGTCGGCTCTCTGAGCTTCCTCTCTGGCAACCTTTGCTTCCCTTGATTCTTCCTCGAGAGTTTTCATCTTTTCGTTGAGGCTGACTATCGTCTCATGGTTATAAGCTTCCTCTTCGGCAATGTAGAACACTCCGCCGCCAATCGAGTGAAGCCTGTCTATCGAATAATCTATGGCATTAAGGAGCGATTCCGTCGAATCGTTGCCGTGTGTTTCAACTATGGCGATACTGCAGGTCCTGTTTATCTCAAGGTCTCCCACAAGCCAGTCCTTTTGAAACCTTCTCCTGACCGTATTCCGGAAATATTCGGGATTCACGTCGCGCTGAACAACAAACGCGATGCAATCTTCCGCAACGAGGTACGGATCGGAGCGGAGCTGCTTTTTGAAATAATTGCCGATTTCTTTGATAAGCGTGTGATACATCTCGAAACCGAGAACCGCTCCGATCGTCTTGGCATTATCGGGAACAAGAAGAAGTATCCTCATTCCCCTCATTCGGGATATATGTTCTCCGATTGCGATCGTCAGTGTGCTCCTCGTCAGAAATCCCGTGGCGTTATCAACTGCCTGATTGGGATTCTGGAGCACCACAAAAATGATCAGACATGCGCAGGACGATGTGAAGCAAATGATAAGCAGTTCCTCCAGGAACAGCTGTATCACAATGCTCACGATGTTTATGCCGACAAGAACATATATTGCGGCCCTCGACCTTCCGTGAAGGTTTTTTCTGTTGATTATGACATTTAACACCGACATGGCCATGACAAGAAGGGCAAGAGCGTACAGCACGATCATGGCCGGTCCCTGATGGTAATTGAGATCCCCGTCCAAATAAAATCCGAGCTTGAGAGCCGGAGAAGTAATGATAAGGAATAACGACGCAGTATAAGTAACTGCGGAAAAAATCATGTAAAAGGACTGTCGCGCCCCTTTTTCGGCACCCACAAGAGCCCTTGAATAAATCAGCTGGACATGCGGCATAAGGTTCTGGGCGCAAAGATAAAGGATGTTGACAAGCCATACCGTCCACTCGGGTAACAGTTTCGGATTATAACCCACATAAACGGTGAGGATGTCAAAGATCGTCGCGCTTGCCGAGACACATATCAGTTTTTTAAAGCTTCTTCCCGGGTTTCCTCCCGTACTGCTTTTCGGGTAATAGAAAAAAAGAAGGATGATATATATGACAAGAGCGGCATAATCAAATTCGATTATATAATGATTCATCTCATCCTCCTAATCAGAATCTTTTCCGGCAGGCAAGACGTGCATTTTATCGTCCGAAACGTTGCCCGTCAAGCGCCGAAAACATACATGTGTATTATACGACTTTTGGGGCGTTCTGTAAAGGATTTCACGGTTCGGAAGGCTCTCGCGGAACGCTCCCCTTAAGTCTTCGTTTTTACCGGTGCCTCACCGGTTAAGCGGTCGCAAAACGTCAGGAACACCACATCGGTTATTTAAGCTCCGTTGAACTGTTGACGGCTGTTATGCTATAATGTTTCGGGTTGTGTAAATATGACGGATTCATCCCGCTTCTCCTCACGGTTTTTCCGAGGGTTTTAGGGATTTCCGCATGTAAACATCATTAGTTCAGTACTACAGATACGGGGATAAAAATGCGTATTCAGATGCCGGATGCGGTCTCAATGATAATTAAAAAGCTCCTCGATGCGGGCTATGAAGCCTACAGCGTCGGCGGATGTGTTCGTGACGCTCTTCTGTCGCGGACACCCTGCGATTGGGATATCACGACTTCGGCTACCCCCGATGTGATAAAAAGACTTTTCCAAAGGACTGTCGACACCGGCATAAAGCACGGGACCGTCACCGTTCTTGTCCGCTCCGAAAGCTTCGAGGTGACAACTTACCGCGTAGACGGAATCTATCTCGACGGGCGCCACCCCGAGAGCGTCTCATTCACACGTTCTCTAAGCGAAGACCTTTTAAGACGCGATTTTACAATAAACGCAATGGCATACAACTACGACAGCGGGCTCGTCGATCCCTACGGCGGTGAGAAAGATCTCGCGGCAAAGCTCATCAGGTGCGTGGGTGACCCTCTCGCGCGTTTCGGAGAGGATGCTCTCAGGATGCTCCGCGCCATCAGATTTTCCGCATGTCTTTCATTTGAAATAGAGGGAGACACTTTTTCCGCCATTAAAGAGCTGGCCCCGTCGATAAAGTCCGTCAGCCCCGAAAGAATCTGTGTCGAGCTTTGCAAGCTTCTCGCCGGCGACCGTCCCGATCTCATAAGTCTTCTGTGCGAGACCGGGCTTGCCGGATTCATCATGCCGGAACTCGACGCGCTTTTCGAGCGAGGTGACGGAGAAAAACTTCTTGCCTCGCTTTCGTCGTCCCGACCGGACAGAATCGTTCGATGGGCGGTATTAACACACTTCACGGGAAACCCGGTGAAGATCATGCGCAGACTGCGCTTTGACAATAAAACAACAGACGGCGTTTTCATGCTCACATCCCACAGCGAACCTTTTTACGCCGACATTTCCCGAAGCGGTCTAAAAAGAATCATGGCCAAACTGGGAACCGGGCTTATCCCCTCCTGGTTCGATTTTTTGGATGCTTTGCACGGTGAAGGCTTCAGCAATGATCTTCGCGAAACATTCAGGGATATTCTTGAAAAGAACGAATGCTTTTCGATGCGCGACCTCGCCGTTACCGGGAAGGACATCCTGGAGCTCGGCTGCCCCAAAGGCAGCTCCGTCGGAGAAGTGCTCGACTTTCTTCTCGATGAGGTGATAAAGACCCCGGGATCAAACGAACGCGAGCCGCTCAGGGAATTGGCGCGCGAATGCATTAAAGGTCTCACCGACAACCGTCAAACCTGATCAACATACATTGAAAAAGTGAAAGGTAAAGATTCATGGGAAGCAAACAAAAACCTGTGATAATCATCAGTATACTCGTTCTCGCGGTCATAACGGCATCCATTCTTTTCGGAATGGGTGTGATTGATTTCGGCAAAAAAAGCTCTCCCGAGTCCGGCGATTCCGCAACAGACATATCCGGCGAAGCAACCCCCGAAGCCAAAGACTCCGTCGAGTCTTCGGATAAGGACGTACCGCAGACTCCCATCAACATCGGTCCCGGAAAATACACCTGTATCGTCAGAGGCATTGATCTCGATTCATGCCTCATCGAGCTTTACGACATCGACACGGGCGCGGACGTTGAATTCACGTTCACTGCCGCCACACGCATTACAACCTCCTACAATTCCGTGATAAGCGCGCAGCTTCTCAGAGTCGGAGATGTCGTGGATGTCGTATCGCCGGACGGAAGCAGGCTCGATTCCATAAGCGGCGACAGCGATTTTAAGACTCATAAGGATGTAATGCGCTTCAAATTCGACCGCTCGATCGGCAGGCTGACCGCAGGCAATGATGTCTATAAATACGATGATAGGATCCTTGTTCTTGACGGGACACACTTTATCGATGTTGACGACCTCGACAGTCTCGATGTTATTTCACTCTTCTATCGCGACAACACGGTCTTCTTCATCAAGGTTGTTTCTTCGCACGGTTTCCTTTCGTTCGCCGCTTCCGACGATTTCGCAGGCGGAACGGTGAGCATCAACGGTAACGAAACGGGATACCAAATCGCACCGGGACTTTCAATACCTCTCGCGGTCGGGGAATACTCCGTATATGTAGAGAATCTCGAGCTTTCCGCATCTGCCGACATCAGGATCGACAGCCACAAGACCGCCGTTTTTGACCTTTCGCCTTTCGGCCGGGTTCCCGTCACATACGGGGATGTAAACTTCAACATTTATCCCGAGGGCGCTCTCCTCTACATCGACGGCGTCAACACTCTCTACTCGGAGCCCGTGAGCATCCCGGAGGGTTCACACTCCATCAGAGTCGAGCTCGGCGGATATATCGCTTTTACGGGAACTATCGAAGTCAGCCCTTCGGGGGGGACGTTTAACATCTCTCTTCCTCCGGCACCCGTCGCAAGCAACGATCCCCCCGAAGATCTTCTGTATAACGACTCGGACGAAGCCGCGGGCTTCCTCAGCGACGAGGTCGATCAGGGTTCCGATGCAACCGACGGCGGTGACAACGGGGACTTCATATTCGATGACAGTACCAGTGACTCCGCAGACTCCGCATATCAGCCAGACACAGGCGACAAAAAATCCGGTCTTAAGCTCATTATTTCCTGTACGGAAGGTACTTCGGTCTACATCAACGGCAACTTGGCCGCAACCGTCACCGGCGGAACCGCAGTCTGCGACAAACCACGCTCCGGCACGGTGACCGTCCGCCTGGTTCTCGACGGACACATTTCGAGGACATATACAGTCACCATTGAGGATGACGGCGAGGATGCTATATTCTCATTCCCCGCAATGGTAAAACAGTGACACCGCAAATTATCTCATCATAATTTGCTCAATAATGCAGTTGAACAAATTCCTCCGTTAGTCTATACTCTTGAGACGTAATCATTTTTCCAGATCTGCCCGATACATGGTCAAGTGTTTGGAAAGGAATCTGCGGCGAAAACCGCCGTTTAAGAGGAGGAAACATGAATTCTTTTGATATTAATCTTCGAAAATTCAAGAAGCCGATCAAGTATGTTCTGATCGTTGTCGTGATCGCGATCATTGCATTCAATGCGTTCTTCACGCTGAGCGAGCAGGAAGCGGCCGTTATCACAACCTTCGGTAACGCTTCATCGGTAACCGATTCGGGTCTTCATTTCAAGATACCCTTCATTCAGCAGGTAACCAAGGTTGATACGACCATCAAAGGTTTTCCCATCGGATATGAAGAAGGTTCTACCGTTTCGATCGAGGATGAATCGCTTATGATCACCTCGGACTTCAATTTCGTTAATGTTGATTTCTATGTTGAGTACAAGGTCATTGACCCCATTAAATATCTGTACGCTTCACAGAATCCCGTGACGATACTTAAGACCATTTCCCAGTCATGCATCCGTTCGGAGATCGGCTCGTACGATGTTGACAGTGTCATCACAACAGGCAAGAGTGAGATTCAGGCAAATATCCGCGAAAAGATATCACAACATCTTGAGGACAATGACCTCGGGTTAGCGCTCATAAACATCACGATCCAGGATTCCGAGCCCCCGACCTCGGAAGTCCTTGAAGCGTTCATGAACGTTGAGTCCGCAAAACAGGGCGCCGACACCGCGATCAACAATGCGAAGAAATACCGCAACGAACAGATTCCACAAGCCGAGGCGCAGATCGACCAGATCTTAAAGGAAGCCAATTCCACCAAGGAAGCGCGCATCAATGAGGCGGAAGGACAGGTGGCAAGATTTAACGCCCTTTATTCCGAATATACCAAATACCCACTCATCACGAAGCAGCGTATGTTCTATGAAACAATGGAGGAACTTCTCCCCGACCTAAAGGTCTTTATCGACAACTCTGATGGGGGGGCGACCCAGAAGCTTCTCCCCCTCGAGCCGCTCGCGGGAAATATTACCGAAGGAGGTAACGACTAATGGCTGATACAGTAAAGAACGACAACATCGAGCGGATCAGACAGCCCCGCAAAAAGACCCCGATCATCATCGGTCTCGTCCTCGCGGTCATTGCTGTCATCGTCCTCGCAAACTCACTCGTGGTGACAATGGAGAACGAGTACACACTGGTTAAACAGTTCGGTAAAATAGAGAGGATCGTACCCGATGCGGGACTTTCTTTTAAGGTCCCCTTCATTCAGACGACCGATACACTTCCCCGTACGCTCCTTATTTACGACCTTACACAGTCCGACGTTATCACCGAAGACAAAAAAACAATGGTTGTTGACAGTTATGTGCTCTGGAAGATCACAGATCCTCTAAAATTTGTCCAGACGCTCACACTTATCCCCAACGCCGAGAGCCGTATCAATACCATAGTTTACAACTCCATGAAGAACGTCATCTCGAGCATGGAACAGCAGGAAGTCATCACCTCGCGCGACGGCGTGCTGAACGAAATGATCATGAGCAATATCGGTTCCACCATGGATCAGTACGGTATAACATTCATTTCGATAGAAACAAAGCACCTTGATCTTCCGAGTGATAACAAAGCTGCCGTTTACGAGCGCATGATCTCAGAACGTAACAACATTGCGGCTTCATACACAGCTTCCGGTGAATCCGATGCAAAGAAGATAAGGACAGAAACAGACAACGAGATCGTGGTCAGCGTCTCCGAGGCAGAGGCAAAAGCCGAGAAGATAATCTCCGAAGGCGAAGCCGAATACATGAGGATCTTAAGCGGAGCCTACAACACCGCGGATCGTGCCGATTTCTACACTTTTGTCAGATCTCTCGATGCGGCGAAGAAATCGTTGAAGGGCAACAAAACACTTATCCTTGACAAGAGCTCACCTCTCGCGCAGATCTTCAATACAGCAGAATAAACTGACGATCAAACATGTGGCGGACGACATTTGTTTATCGAAAAAATGAACATAAAACAATTCCCCGAAAGCACCCGGTGCCTTCGGGGAATTTGTTATACCTTTATACTTTTGAGGGTAATAATTTATCACTCAGCGATAAGCTTGCCGCCACGCTTCGATACTACGTCGAAGATTACGGCTGCAAGAAGGACGAGACCCTTAACAACCTTCTGCATGTTCTGGTCAACGCCCATAAGCGACATACCGAGGTTGATGACACCCATGAGTGTCGCACCGATGATAACGCCGGGAACCGTTCCGATTCCGCCGTATGCCGAAGCACCACCGATAAAGCAGGAGCCGATGGCATCCATTTCGTAGTTCTGTCCGTATGTGGGCTGTGCCGATGTAAGACGTGCTATGGTTACCATTCCCGCAAGAGCTGCAAGGAAGCCCATGTTCGTGTAAGCAAGGAAGTAAACCTTGTTGGTATTGATACCGGAAAGCTTTGTGGCTTTTTCGTTACCGCCCACTGCGTAGAAGTAACGGCCGACACGTGTATTTGAAGTAATGTAGTGATAAACAAGGATTACAACCGCAAGCCAGATAAGGACTGTCGGGATACCTTTATGAAGTGCGAGGCCTGTACCGAAAGCACCGATGACTACTGCGATAACAACGTTCTTGATGTAGAAGGGAACTGCCTTCTCAACATCGAAGCCTTTACCGATGCGGATGTTTCTCTTGCGAAGCTGTACCACCAAAAAGATCACAGCCATAACAACAGCAACAACAAGACAAGTGAGGTTAATACCATCTACACCGAAAACATCGGGGATGTAGCAGTTCGCGCCGCCGCCGAAGATATAAACGAAATCCTCTTTATCCGCGATAGAAACCGTAAGTCCGTCAAGAACAACGTTACTGAGTCCTCTAAACACGAGCATGCCCGCAAGTGTTACAATGAACGGAGGGATACGAACAAATGCGATCCAGAATGCCTGGAATGCACCGATGGCGGTTCCGAGAATAAACATGATGAGTATCGTAAGATAAATGTTCACATGGAACGTCATCATGAGTTCGGCGCCTACCGCACCTACGAAGCAGACAACCGATCCAACCGAAAGGTCGATGTTACCTCCGGTCAGGATACAGAGCAACATACCTGTCGCAAGGATGAACACGTAAGCATTCTGAGAGATCAAACTGCTTATGTTCATCGGACGAAGGATATTTCCGCCTGTCATGATCGTGAAGAAGATCACAACAAGAGCAAGCACGATTATCATGGCATATTTCTTAATGAAATCCATGGTTTGAGCTTTATTTTTCATTATTCTTTCAACCTTCCTTTCTTTAACCCGCAACACTCAGGATATGTGACATGATCTTTTCCTGAGTCGCCTCGGAACCGGG